>JGI24703J35330_11748240_pt1 | contig 12421 bp, 26 predicted proteins | sample TergutNt197P1_FD_35330 | JGI IMG/M metagenome (IMG submission 35330) | reverse complement strand
AGTCGTAAGTTTCCAGATACTTTTCAACCTCCGCCTTTAACCACTTAAAATCTTTGCCCATTGACACGAGGTCAGACAAACCACCATCAGGCATTTTCGTGAATGCGAATATTAAATATTTAATCATTTTAAATCACCTCCTCCACGCCCTTGAAGTGGGCATCCATTTTGATGTAGCATTCGATTAGAATTTTGAGGTTTTCTTTTCCACAAAATCTGATTTCTCTCGGAGTCGATTTATCATCCATCAACTCCTTATAGGTTTCTTCCGCCAAATCCACAATAGATGGCACTGGCTCACCAGTATCTGTTTCGTTATTGATGTGCCCACCTAGAACCCAATCAACCGCCTTTTTGATTATCTTAAAATCTCTTCCACTCATATTTTCCATTTTAACCACTCCTTCGTTTTCGATAAATTAAGTATACCGCATTATACATAATTTTGCAAGTCTTTTTAGTAACTTTTTTAAATTATTTTCGTTCTTGTGTGTCGTCATCCTTATATATACACCAAAAACAAACGCATAATTTTAAAAATAAATTTAATTAATTTCATTTTAGGGGTTGCAAAATTATGTATAATGTGGTATACTTAATTTATCGAAAAAGCGGGCTAGGAGCTACTGAAGGAATTCGCTATAAAAAAATAACCACGCATCAAAGCCACTAGGCGTAATGATGGATATACAGCACCATCTAGTGGCTAGTTTTAAAAAAAACAACAAAGGAAGGAATGGTCCGAATGAAAAGTGTAATAATTGTGTTGCTAGGAGTTGCTTTATTAGCAACGCCAGGGAACGGTGCTAAGTCGTTCGCTACAGACTGGGGTTGCACATCTGAGGGTGTAAGAACCCACAGCATAGCCGTGGGGGAGTGTGGTGCTATATGGGTGGACATTTGTCAAGAGTGTCGCACCCAAGGGACGGAATGGGTACTTACGTCAAGGTTGACTTGTGATGCGGAGGTGTCGCAATGATTGATAAGAACACGGAACTAGACATCGCCCATCTCAGAAAACGAATCACCGATTTTAAAGATAAGTTTGAATCTGGTCAGCAAGGATTCGGGGTGGACAGTGACAGCTTGGAAAGTGTACGCTACTTAATCAGTGAGGATGAGGTGGCGGAGCAAGTCGAAAGAATCATTTCCAACATCGACGAAATCGAATTATTCGAAATCGCCGAGGATGGAAACAGTCAGGACACTTTCGGGTGTGAAATTTTCTTCGAAGTCAATACGTTTGAACTTGAGGAAGAAAAAAAACTAGAACGATACGAACAGATGCGCCAAGCCGATTATGAGCAGACTTACTACTCATACGGTAGGCATGTAGAATAGAATAAGGAGTGGTTTAAGATGGAGAAAGAATATAAAATGGTGGTTGAACGTGTAGGTTTAAAGTCGCCTAAAAGGTTCACCCGTATGGTGAAAGGATACAAAATGGTGGTTGAAGGTTTAACTATTGACTGGAGACCGAAAAACATGGATGACGTGTTCTTGAAGTGGGTCTGCGCAGTTGGTGGTGATGAAAACTATCCAATCAAAGAAATTATGACCCACTTTAGATTGACGGTGCTAGCCTTGACAAAGGGTGAAAAGTTTGTGGAAAATTGCAAACTGGATTACAAAGACATGCGTAAGCGCCTGTTACGTTCGCATTACGTGAACGGCTATAAAATCACATACACTTGTGATTTTCAGCAGAAAGGGCGTGTGATTATACAAGTCAACACAGTGGAAAGGGCGGTGAAGAGGGATGACAAGAAAAAAAATGGGAAATAAAGAAAAAGAACTAATCGCCAAAATTGAAAAAATTGACAGCGAAATCCATGAGCTGATAGTGGAATCAATCAAGTTAAAGACGGAGCTTGAAAATGTCCGTCTGGATTTTGATTATTACTATGTCGGATTTTGCGAAATTCAAAATCTGTTTGTGCCAATTTCTACATCAACATTTGATGTGGAAAAATCAAACAAGCTCACAGAGAGTGGGAATTTGTTTGAAACGCAAGGCGAGGCACTAGTGATTGCCGAAAGTTTCAACAATAGATTAATGTGGAAGGGTGAGAATGGTGAAAAATGATTTCATTGTGTATACAGACAATTACGAGTGGTTTCGTTCATGGGGGCATGGGTTAAGTTTTGTCCTGGGCAATGTTTATGATGGCATTGAGTACGACAACATAAAAGCGCAGATTGATGATTTTAATCACAGAATTGCGGGCAGTGAAGTATTCAATATTTTAAAATTAAGAGAGGGTGAACAAAATGAATGAAACAATTGAAAAATTACCACGATTTAGTTTTAGCGATTTGTACACATACGACGAATGTGTGTTCCAGTTAGCCGAAAAGAAAGCAAAAAGGTTTGTAGAGCCGAAGTCAGAAGCAATGATTGTTGGTGGATATATCCACGCATTGCTTGAGGGCGAAAAGGCAACAAGTGACTACATTGTGAACAACTATGATTTGATGGTTGGGAACAAGGGCAAGAAAAATGAAGGTGTCAAAGTTGCGTATCAACGTGCTGAAGAAGTGGCGTTGTTCGTCAAATGTACTGACGTTTACAAAGGCTATGCTGATGCCGAAAAGGAAACAAAATTTGCTATTGACAGTGGCAAAGGGTACGTAATCAGTGGTGTGGTTGATGTGCTTAAAATTGACCACGAAAATAAAAAAGTCGAAATTGCTGACTGGAAATCGGTAGCGAGTTTTGACGAAAGTTTCAACAAAGAAACACGGACATATGATGCGTGGTATGATAGGGCGGTGGAGCAACTAAGCCTGTACGCTTGGGCGGTCAAACAGATGCACCCTGACGCAAGCGATTATGCGCTTGAAATGAAAGTTGTAGGTTTTACAAAAACATTCCCGTACAACATGCAAATCGTAGAAATTACGGGTGACATGGAGAGTTTGGAAATGTCGACAAGTGTTGATGTCGTGTTAGCTAAAATCGATAACATGGCGTACGCTATCAACGACGAAACAGCGCAAGACTACTACTGTCATGCATGTGACTGTTGTGCGATTAACAAAAAGTTCAAGGTCATTCAGACCACGATGATGTAATTGGTGCTTGAAAGAAAGATAGGTGATTTAGTTATGTACTTGATTATAGACGAATACGATAGACGTCTCTTCTATTATGTCACATTAGAAGAAGCACAAGTCTTTGCGGAATTTTGCAAAGAGCTGAACGAACAGTGTCACCACGTTTGTTCAGACGGAAATTACGGCAGAGAGATTAAAGTGAAAATATACAAAGAGGTAACGACCGAATGAAGGGAATGTTTAAAATGGAAAATACGAACAAATTTGACACAACAACGATGCTTGCGACAACACTCCACACGATACTTGAGCAAGGTGATAGATGGGTTTCCCCACCCAGTTCAAAAGCAAAAGAAGTTGTGAAAGAGTTAATGGAAATGAACACCACAAAAGAATATGATTGTGAAGGAGTGGTTGAAGTAACTATTATAAATGAAACTATGGATAAAGTTTTAAAGCGCATAAGTGAAGCATTAGAGCGTGATGAGGTGGATTTTAAAAGATATACTGCCGAAAAAACAAATGTTGATGAATCTAAAATAAAAACAATCAAAACCATCATTCAAGTCTACAAATTAAATGATGGAAAAGAAAAGGACGTGTTTTAAATGCAAATCAAAAAAGGGGCTAGAAACCCCAAACTAAACAGGATTTTAATTACAGGAGGCGGAAACACAGGCAAAACGTCACTAGGGACAAGGTTCGCCAGTGACCCAAGCGAAATTGTTTTCATTTCGACAGATGGCAATGCGAATAGACAGGGATATGATGCAATTGACTTTGTTTTTCCGAATGATGCAAAAGAATTTCTGGCGAGTTTTAGCAAGGCTTTGGATGCAATTGAGCAAGTCCAAAATCAGTACGAAGTTATTGCAATTGATTTGATTGAGGATTTTGATGAAAGGATGCAAACCTTATTGAGGAAAGATTTACAAAGTGTAAACGCCCAAAGGGCGTGGGGTATCATCAATTCATTTTACAAGGACGCACAAAGCTTGTTGATGTCTAAATTTAGAGACAAAACAATCATACTTTTAAGTCGTGAAGTTGAGGTTTTTGGTGACAAAAAAGTTAACGGGAAAACTGAGAAAAATGTTTTAGTCGGCTATAAGCCCGCTCTAAGATTAGCACTTAAAAACTTGATTTTAAAAGACCAAGATGCTGAAATTCGTTGTTATTTCAACGAGCAAAAGCAAAGAAGGTTTGATATTGAAAATTTACGCTTCGAGGAAAAAAGGCGAGATTTACAACAAATAATCAACGCACCTCTACAAATCCCGCAAGCGCACCAACCCGCACAAAAACAGCCTTCGGAATCTGAAAAGTTGAAAGCGAAGGTGGAAAAAATGATTCAAAAAGTCGTCAAGGATTACACCCCAGACCCCCAACTTGTAGAAAGTTGGAGAGCAAACAATGACCCCCAAGCGGTTTACGATGAAATTGTGATGTTTGTCGAATTTTCCAAAAACAACGAAATGACGGGTGATGGAAGTGCCTAAACGACGTGTTAAACTGCAAAAAAATAAGCGCCCAGACCCAGAAGGTTTTGGGTTGGGCGAGAAACAGTACAGCGCAACAATTCCGCTAAAAATGGTGAAGTCGTTGGGCTTGGAGGATGCCGACAGAATAGAATTTGAACTAAATAAAGACGCAAAGTGCATCATATTGAGGGGTGTTGAGAATGAGGAAAATTGATTTTAGAGTTTGGCACAAACCATTGCAGAAGTTCATAGAATTTGAGCTGATTTTTAATAACAAGAACACTATGATAAGGGTGTTTGATGATGATTTCGGCTGTAGTGATGCTTATGATATTGATGATGATTTCGTCATTCAGCAGTACACGGGATTTAAGGATTCAAATGGCGTTAAAATTTACGAAGGCGACATCCTATCACGTGGACGATACGAAGATTTAACAATCATGTCACCCGACAAGGACAGACCGCAATTGATGGGCTGTTGCGAGGATTATTGCACAGAATTGAGCGCATACAAGGTTAAGCAGTATAAAATTATTGGTCATGTTAATGAGGAGGATGAGTAGAATGATTAAATGTCCGTTTTGCGGGAGCGAAAAATTTGTTTTACCCCACAACGATGACAGGGGCGAGGGTGTGGTGTTTGATGAGTTTGATTATGAAGTCGAATGTCAAAACTGCGGGCGTGACTTTGTCGTGAATGCGGAAGTCACGTTTGATTACAGAGTCGTAAAGCCAGAAGAGTGGCCATGTTGCGGAAATGAATTTTGTAAAGGGTGTGAGTGCATTGATTAATCAAGTAGTGATTGTAGGGCGTCTGTGCCGAGACCCTGAACTAAAATACACACAAAGCAATATTGCGAATTTACGTTTTACTGTTGCCGTCAATCGACATTTTAAAGATGCGGACGGCAACACCAAGGCTGATTTTCTTAATTGCGTTGCGTGGCGCAGTACAGCCGAAAACATGGCTAAGTTTTTGAAAAAAGGTTCATTGATTGGTGTAATCGGGAGGATTGAGACGGGGTCATACACGAATCAGGAAGGGCAAACGGTTTACACGACTGACATCGTTGCGGAATCGGTGCAATTTTTAGAACCTAGGGGGGCGCAAAGCGAATCAAACCAAGGTTACGGAAATGGTGACCCGTTTGCGAACGCACCGTTTCCCGCAAACAATACTGTGCCAGATTTTAACAGCACAATTGAAATCGTTGAAGATGACCTCCCTTTTGATTTAGGGTGCTAACTATGGAAAGATGGAAAGATATACGAGGTTAGCACCATTGGGAATATAAGGACAAAATGCGGGAAGAAAACTTTTTCCGATTTGCATGGTGTTTTGAAGCGTGGCAAAACTGTTGTTGATGATTATGAAATAATTATGAAAACAAAATAAGGTAGTGTGATTTTAATGAAAAATTTAGCTGATTTAATAAATTTCATTCACAAGCACGAAATTATGATATTCCGTGACAAAAGCGGAACTTACGCATGTGTCGAGTACGAGGAATTACCCGAATTTATCAGACTACTCGGACACGATTGTGATGCCGACGGTGGATTTTATAGCGAAATTTTAACAGGTGGCGCAATTGTCGTTGAATTGACAGAAACATTCTGCGAATGGCATGGCATTGATGATGATGTTTTTGACGGGGTTATTGAATTATATGAAAGGTAGGTTTAGTGAGTATGGGACTTAATTTAAAAATATTGGATTACCGCATCACAAGTGACAAATTTGGCGTGCAGTTGTCAAAGTTAGTACTTGATGATGACGGACAAATAAAAATAGACAAAAAGACGGGCAAGGAAATGTTAAAGCAGACAACATACCACCCAAGTGTTAAAAGTGCAATAAACAAGCTCAAGAAAACGCATGTGTACACGTCAGACGACGAAATCACTACATTACGTGAGTATCAAACTCAATTTGACTTGATACAAAGCGAAATCGATGACGCTTTGGAGGTGTGGGGATGCGTAGAAAAATAAGCACTATGGAGCGCAAAGCGATTTGGCAAAGGCTAGGTGGCAGATGTGGTTATTGCGGTGCAGAAGTTACGCTTAAAGATACACAGATAGACCACATCGTCCCACACCGAAACGGCGGAAGTTGTGACACGGAAAATTTGATTGCATCATGTGCGCCTTGTAATCGTCGCAAGGGGACGTCAACGGTAGAAAGTTTTCGGGAACAACTTGAAAATCAGCTTGATGTTTTAAACCGTGATTCGGTGACATATCGCAACGCTGTTAGGTTTAACTTAATAATACCCAATCCTAAGCCTGTTATATTTTATTTCGAAAAACACGAAAGAGGTGATAGTGATGGCGCAAATTGATTGGGGTTATGTTGTCAAAAAAGATGGTGTAATTCAAAAATATGATGTTCACCAAAGTGTCAAATCACAATCCTTTAAAATCACGTTCTACCGCAGATACTACGAGTGCAACGACGTTGGTAGAGACGGAAAATCAGTGGTGATGAAGAGCTCTGGCGACCTTGAGGGTGTGGTGTTGCACAAATTGCTAAATCGTGCAATCTGTGGCGGTAGGGATTTGGATGCAATCACAACAAAAAATATCCACGGAAAAATATGCAAACATCGTGGGTCAGAGTATACTAAAAATAGGTGGATAACCAAATTTAAAATAGACGGGTGCGCTTATGAGGTGCTTTTCGGCTACGGTATCCCGAATGATAAATCAGAATTAAAGCTGATGCGTAGATACGGTTTCAGCTTGAAAGAAAGATTATTCGTGCGGAGGTGGTTTGGACGTGATTGTAAATAAATGTTGCATTGATGGTATGCGTGAGATGGCTGACGAAAGCGTTGATTTGATTGTGACTGACCCGCCTTATTTGATGAATTATGTTTCCGCCTGGCGGAAACATAGCTTTGGTAAGATAAAGGGCGACAAAAGCGACTTTCAGTTAATTTCCGATTTTTTCACCGAATCAGCCCGCTTGTTAAAAGATGGCGGTGGGATATATTCGTTTTGCAGTTGGCAAAGTGTAGATTTTTTTAAACAAGAATTTGAAAAACACTTTAAACTAAAAAATATTCTTGTTTGGAATAAAAACAATCACGGCTCGGGTGATTTAGCGGGGTCATATGCGCCCAAACATGAATTTATCTTGTTTGGTGCTAAGGGTAGGCACTTGTTAAATAAGCGCATCGCAGACGTTGTGAATTGCCAACGTGTGGACGTAAATAAAATGGTTCACCCGACAGAAAAACCTGTCCCGCTACTAGAAATTTTTATACAAAACTCAAGCAAGGTTGGCGACATCATTCTTGACCCGTTCAGCGGTTGCGGTTCAACGGGGATTGCGTGTGCGAACCTACAGCGTGACTTCATCGGATTTGAGCTTGATGAAAATTACGCAAAAATCGGAAACAAACGTATTAAAGAAGTTTTAAACAAAACGCAGTTGAGATTGTTTTAAAAATAGAAAACAATCTACTTGCAAAATACAATTAAATATGTTATAATATATCTAACGACACATACAGCAAACAAATCTGACAATATAGTATCTAAACTACGAAGCCCTGGTGGGTGGGTATTCGGGGTTCGATTCCCCTTGCGTGTTGTGTAAAACTTTAGGAACACTTACAGCAATTTAAATTCACTAATGGATAATGAATTTACGTGTTCTGTGTTGACGTTAGAAAGTAGCTCTTTCTAGCGTCTTTTATTTTTTAAATTCGAAAGGAATGATTGAAATGTCGTATAGTACATTATATGGTATAGATGAAAACGGAAAAGGTCACGTTTTAAAAGAATATAAAAATTCTTGGCTTTTTAGCCCGACAGTCTGGGAATTGTTAAACGAAAAATTTAATTCAGGTGGTTTCTTTATGCATGGGCTTGAAAAGTTAGAAGAGAAGATAGATGATTTAGCGTCAGATGATTTTGAAAGACACATATGGGAAATGACAATGCAAAGATGTTTCTTTACGCAAGGCAAACAATTTATATTGAATTCGATAGAAATGTTTATCAATCGATACACAAATTTTAGTTATAAAAATAGTTACATGACGAAAGCGAAAACTTTTGATTCAGAATGTTTTGACAGATTTCGTGAAATAGCTAAAGACATTGAGGGCATTGATGTCGATAAATACCCTTATTTCATTTTTAAGAACACTTCCCTTGACGACCAAGTGGAAAATTTATTTAGTGGACGGAATGAACAAGGTGAAAGAATCGCAAAAACATTGTACGATGATAACAACGATTGTTGGTTTGTTTTGTTTGATGAAAATGGCATAAGTGATTACAGTTTATTCAAAGATTTGGAGGACGATGATGATGTTTAAAGACTTAATCGAAGAAGAACTAAATACAAGCAACACAGAAAATGGAGCTATCGGATATAAAACGACAGGTTCTAAGTATGCAGACATTTATTTCAAAATTTCATCATATAGAAATTTATCAGATGAGGAAATTAAAAGTGACTTTTTAGAAGCGTACATCGAAAATAAAGAATTAACTTTGAAACTACTTTTCCACGTGCGGGACATTAGGCAAGGTTTAGGCGAAAGGCGATTGTTTAGAGTGGCATTTAGGTCTATTCTGGGCTACGATACAGCAGTTGCGGTAAAATTGTTATATTATATTTCTGAATACGGCAGATGGGACGATTTGATTTTTATGCTTGGTAATTGGGTTGATGTCAATACAGAGGTTTTAGACACAATTATTTTGCAACTTGTTTCCGATGTCTCAAATGTGCGTGCGAATCATGGGGACGTGTCACTACTTGGTAAGTGGTTGCCGAACATCAAAAGCAAGAATCCCAAAAAGCGTGAGCAAGCTAAAATGATTGCAAACGTGATGAACTGGGACGAAAAAACGTATCGTAGCGTAAAGGCTGAACTTAACCGACACATCAACACTGTCGAGGTAAAAATGTCAAGCGGAAATTTTGATAAAATAGACTACGAAACAGTACCATCGAAGGCTAATTTAAAATACAAAAATGCCTTTTTGCGAAATGATGAGGAAAGGCGTAGAACGTACCTTGATAGCCTTGAAAAGGGCGAGGTAAAGATTAATTCAAGCGTTGCGTTTCCGCATGAAATTGTGCATAAGTATCGCAACGAAACGTTTGTTTGGACGTCATTAATTAGCGACATTGACACAACACTTGAACAAATGTGGAAATCACTTCCAAAAGTAAATTTAGAAAATGCTATCGTTGTCGCAGACGGCTCTGGGTCAATGCTTTCGATGATTAGCGGAACGAACATTACAGCGTGGACGGTTGCGCACGCATTAGCCATTTACTTTGCCGAAAATATTCAAGGTGAATTTAATAACAATTACATCACATTCAGCAATTGTCCGGAACTTGTTAAATTTAATGATGAAATGAGTTTGCGGGATAAACTTGCCGTTGCCACAAAATACAACGCACTTTCTAGCACAAACATTGAAAGGGTGTTCGATTTGATTCTAGACACAGCCGTTGAAAATAAAATCAAACAATCAGAGTTGCCCCGAAATATCTTGATTTTGTCGGATATGGAATTTGACCAAGGGGCGAACGTGAAGGGCGGTAAATCGTTATTCGACAATATGTCTCTAAAATATAACGAACAGGGCTACACGTTGCCAAAATTGACGTTCTGGAACATCCTGTCACGCACTAACGCAATCCCAATGATTAGAAACGAAATGGGTGTCAACCTTGTTAGCGGATTTTCGCCGAATGTGATGAAGATGGTGCTTGCGAACGAAACAGACCCGCACAAGGCGCTGTTGGGCGTGTTATTGGGCGAACGCTATGAGGTCATAAAGGTTTATGGCGACGATAATTAAGCTCCCTAGGCAACCCAAAAAGCTAGAAATATCAATTCAACACTTGCATAAGAATCTAGTCCACAATGTCGAGAAAAACAGGGGCAAAAAATTAAGTGATTACGACAAGGGCAGATTTGACATGATGGTGATGTTGATAGAATTTATCGAAGCTGGCGAAATAGCGGAAATGATGAAAATGATGAGAGGTGATGGCGTTGAGTAGATGCAACTATTGTGAAAATGAACCACGGCAAAACTACTATAAAATAGAAAGACGTGAGTTAGCTACTGACGATTTATGTCAATCATGCCAAGATGGGGCATATAGTTATTTGTTCGAAAACTATATAAAAATGCCCAAAGAGCAAGAAAAGACCTAAAAAAGACCCTCAAATTTCGGTTTGGGGGTTTAATTTTAAAAAAATTCAAAAAAGTGTTGACATATTAGCTAATATGTGGTATAATAGATTCATAAGCAACAAGAGTTGCAAATTGAAAGGATTGGTTGAAATGAAATTTTACCAAACAAAAAGAACAATGAAGTCTGGCAGAGTAGACACAAGGTATTTCCAAAAACTAGAAAATGCCAAAGCTCACGCTGAGGCAAAAAGAAAAAAAGGACACGAAGTTTCAGTTTCGGAAGTCACAAGTCCAGACATCATCTACGTCATTAAAGGTTCACGTGCACACTTAGAAGATTTTAGTTAATCTAAAAGCTACGCACTAGATTGTGTAGTTAGGGCAAACCCCTGAAGGAGAGGAACAAGATGAATTTAAACTTAAGTTTCATAAATGAAATCTGCAGTGACAAAGTTGCGGAAATCGTTGAAAGTATAAAAGTCAACGGTTGGAATGGTTGCCCAATCTTGACTTACGGTGAAGGTACGCTATTATTGACTGGTTCACATCGTCTAGCATCGTTACAGTTGCTAGACGAAAATGATGAACTAGATTCAGACATCGATTGTTTCGCTGACATTAGCGACATCGTGGAGGATAAAATCAACGAAAGAGCCGAAACCCAAGGTTGTGAGCCTTGGGAAGTGGAAATTGAGTTCGACAACATCGGTTGGATTCTCGAAGGTTCTTGGGTTGAAGAATTCAAAAACGAAATCCCTGAGTGGGGATAGGAAAGGATGATTGAAATGATTAAAGATGGAATTTTAAAAAACTTAAACCAGGGTACGATTAACCCTTACTTCGCTCGCTTCACAAACAAGGCGGGCGATACGGAAATATGTAACATCGTTGGCGAAACTGCCCAGTACTACGTACTAGGCGGAAATATATATGGCAAGCAAAGGATTCACAAGAGCAGACATTACACGACTTCATCGGCGGATGTCAGAAGCCCTATGGCGAGTGTAATCGCCAAGAGGTATACACTACATTTTAAATAAAGTCACGGCCTAGATGTCGTGACTGAGGGTAACCCCCTAAGGAGAAAAAAAACATGGAAAAAAGTAAATTAATAGAAATTCTGAAAACAGCACAAACATATCTTGAAAAAAACAAAATTAAAAAGATAGAGAATGAAGCACTTGTCGAAAGACAAAAAATCGCATCTATCTTCTCTGAATTACCTAACAATTGTTTCGAACCTCGACGTTGCGAATGTTGTCGCGTTTCTTCAAGAAAATATTTCTCAACCACATATGAGTTTAATCCCACTTGCCTAGCAAAATACTTTAAATTTTGTTTTGATATACATAAAGGTATTTCGATAGAAATAGAAGGTAACGAAGCAACTCTTGAAGAGTCCATCTTCTACCTTGAAAGTGAACCTACTATCGAAGAGATTGCAAAGCATTTCTTCAAAGAAGGTCCTTATAGTGCTGTAAAGGAAGCTGAAAATTTGTTAAAGAACATAGTAACAACTCATTACGAAAATGAGTTGGCCGAAATAAAGAAAATCAAAGACTTTATAGTGACTACAGATACAGTCGCTATGTATTGTGGCGATACTTCTGGCAATGACAGCCTAGGGATTGCAAGCGTAATATTGGCTCACGCCAACTCGCCTTTTCTCACAAATGAAGAAAAGAATCACCCAATGT
>JGI24703J35330_11748241_pt1 | contig 12427 bp, 13 predicted proteins | sample TergutNt197P1_FD_35330 | JGI IMG/M metagenome (IMG submission 35330) | reverse complement strand
GGTTTTAGTGTAATGGCGGACATCGGCCTGACCGACGGCCGCGCCGAAAAAGCCCTAAACTCCGTACAAGAATGGCTGGACTCTCCCTATGGTATAGTTCTGCAACAGCCTGCTTACAAGGAATATCATCTCGAGCTTGGCGAAATTTCTTCCTACCCACCCGGTTACAAAGAAAACGCAGGTATTTTCTGTCACAACAACCCATGGGTGACTATCGCCGAGACACGCCTCGGCCGCGGCACCCGTGCCTTTGACACATACAAAAAAATCTGCCCCGCCTACCGCGAAGATGACAGCGGCCTTAGGCGCATGGAGCCTTATGTCTACTGCCAGATGATAGCCGGCAAAGACGCAGTACGCCATGGAGAAGGCAAAAACTCATGGCTCACAGGTACGGCGGCTTGGACTTTTACGAGTATTTCGCAGTACATCCTTGGGATTCGTCCCGAGTATGACGGACTGCGCATAGACCCCTGTATCCCCGCTGATATGAAAGGCTTTAGCGTGACACGTAAGTTCCGCGGTGCGACATATGAAATCACCGTCGAAAATCCAAACGGCGTAGAAAAAGGCATAAAAGAAATCACCGTCGATGGCAAAAAAACAGAAGGCAATATCCTCCCCGTCTCCAAAGGCGGTATGCATAAAGTCATAGTTGTCATGGGGTGATGTTTTGTTAAATAAGGAGGGGCTATGAACTTTAGAATAGGGCAAGGCTATGATGTGCATCGTCTGGTAGCGGGGCGGCCACTAATCATCGGCGGTATAGAAATCCCATATGCAAAGGGATTGCTTGGACATTCGGATGCGGATGTGCTTGTCCACGCTGTCATGGATGCACTGCTTGGTGCAGGGGGGCTTGGCGATATAGGGCAGGTTTTTCCTGATGCAAATCCGTATTACAAGGGCATCTCCAGTTTAAAACTGCTGTGGGAAGTGCGACAGCATTTGCATAAGGCGGGATGGTCGATAGAAAACGTAGACGCAACCGTAGTAGCAGAGGCTCCTCGTATGCAAATCCTTCGTAAAGAAATGGAAGGCAATATCGCCGTATCGCTCGGTATCCCGCCTTCGAGTGTAAATATAAAATTTACTACAGAAGAAGGACTGGGATTTACAGGCAAAGGTGATGGTATAGCCGCACACGCGGTTTGTTTAATTCGGAATTAGGGAGTGAAATATGCAAATCTATAACACAATGAAACGTGACAAACAAGAATTTATTCCCATTGAGCCAAAAAAAATAAAAATGTACACCTGCGGACAGACCGTGTACAACGACATACACATAGGCAATGCACGATTTTATGTGATATTCGATGCGATACGGCGTTATTTGCAGTACAAGGGATATGATGTTTTTTTTGTACAAAATTTCACTGATATAGATGACAAAATCATCACAAAGGCTGTAGAAGAAGGCGTTTCTACCGAAGAAATCGCAGACCGATACATCAAAAGTACCCTTGATGACCTTAGCGACCTAAATGTCCTGCCCGCCACCGTCAATCCTCGTGCCACAGAAGAAGTCCCCGAAATAATATCACTCATCACCACACTCATATCCAAAGGCTATGCATATGAAAATAACGGCACTGTATATTATGCTGTAGAAAAATTCGACGGATACGGTAAGCTTTCGCGCAAAAAAACAGACGACCTGGAATCAGGCGCACGTATAGAAGTAGAAGCGGGCAAGCGTAATCCGCTGGATTTTGTGCTATGGAAACCCGCAAAACCCGATGAGCCAAAGTGGGCGAGTCCATGGGGTGACGGTCGTCCCGGTTGGCATATAGAATGCTCTGCCATGGTAAAAAAATATCTGGGCGACCAAATCGACATACATGGTGGCGGCGTAGACCTCGTGTTTCCCCACCACGAAAACGAAATCGCCCAGACAGAAGCCGTCACAGGCTGTGATTTTGCAAACTATTGGTTGCATTGTGGCAGTATCACCAACGACCACAAAAAAATGTCAAAATCCCGCGGCAATTTTTTCACATATCGCGAAGTTGCAGAAAAATTTCCGCATGATGTTATACGATTCTATCTGTTGAGCGGACACTATCGTATGCCCATGGAGTTTAATGACGAAGTGCTTCAAGCGGCGGCGCAGGGGCTTAAAAGAATAAAAACCTGCCACGACAACCTTCTCCACGAAGAAAGCAAAGGGCAAGGTACGACCGACGCATACGAAAAATCTTCTCACAGTTCCGACTTTTTTAGTGCAATGGATGACGACTTTAATACCGCCGACGCAATCACCGCGATTTTTGAGCTTGTGAAGGAAATCAACACCCTGCTTGCGGCTTCTCAGCCCCAAAATTATCCTGCCATGAGAGAGGAATTGGAAAACCTCTGCGGCATTTTGGGTATTACCCTTCAAACCTTCAACCAAAACGACAAAGTTGCACAAACCAAAATCGAAGCACTAATCAACGCAAGACAAGAGGCACGCGCCGCAAAAAACTTTGCAGAGGCCGACCGTATCCGCGATGAAATTTCTGATATGGGAGTCATAATCGAAGATACCCCGACAGGTGTAAGATGGAAGTACGCCTAAACCCGTCGGAGCTTGCATACCTTGGTGACGCAGTTTTTGAGTTGCTTGTGCGAGACAAACTTCTCAAAGAGGGCATTCCTTTCCGAAGGGTCAACCATGAGGCACGGAAGTTTGTATCTGCGTCTGCCCAGTCCAAGATGTACCACAAAATTTTTTTGATTCTGACCAAAGAAGAGCAAGTGGTAATGAAACGAGGTCGCAATCTCCACACCCTATCCCGCGCAAAAAACGCAGGAGTCACAGAGTATCGACATGCCACAGGACTGGAGACCCTTTTTGGTCATCTTCACAGCATCGCCGCCACAGACCGTATACATGAGCTTTTTCGGCTATGTGCGGACGATTTTTCGGAATATCTGCAACCTTGCGAAATCATTGACTTTGATACAGCAGAGGTAGCAGCCCTCTCCCACGAACTCGCCGTTTCTAATTGCAAAACCGACTTCGTAAAAGCCGCATTCGAGTATGTACGTGATGAGATTGCACACACCGCCGATATTGGCGGGAGCATCGTAACCTGCAAGGCCTCCGAGGTATTACGCGTAGGTCAGGGGATTTGCTATGCAAAATCACATCTGCTCGCGGCCATTTTGCGCTGTGGCGGTGTACCCGCAGGGATTTGTTATCAATCACTCATACTCGACGACGACACCCACCCATACCTAATCCTCCACGCACTAAACGCAGTCTATGTCCAAAACAAATGGATACGTCTCGATGCAAGGGGAAACAAGCCCGGCGTAGACGCACAGTTCTCCCTCGAAGAAGAAAAATTAGCCTTCCCTGTCCGCCCGCATATGGGCGAAAAGGAATTTGCCAAAATATATGCCACTCCCGATACAAATGTAATTCATGTATTAAAAACAAGCGAAAATGCAGAAATCCTGTGGAGGAATTTGCCTACGGGGTTGAGTGTAAAAATTGACGATTAAATTTATATGATACGGTGTGTCAATTTAAAGGATGGGGCGTTAATTATGAATGACCATGTAAATAAAAAGTTAAAAGACGACGTGTTAAAATACAAAGCGTTTTTTGAGCAGTTAGATAGGGATGGCCACTTAAACGACCACCTTACAAATGATGGCTTACATAACGACGAAAAAGTCGAAATGGAAAACCTTGTTCGTTTTAAAAATACTATGGAGGAAGAAGGAATCCTTTCCTTCATGGATTAATGATGCGTGAAAAAAGCATATATAAAGAATTATGCGATAAGGGATTTGGCGATGAAATGCCAATGCGTGTTGGGCATCATTTTTTTTAATAGGTGCATACTAACCTTATGTTTAGATTTTTAATTTTCATTTTTAACCTTGTACTCCAATGCAATCGTGTACAGATTTTTGAGCGAGCGGCCGGTCTTACGTTTCGAGTTTTGCTGGCTTTTTTTCCGTTCTTGGTGTTCCTTATGGCGTTGATGGGCTTTATGGATTTGGATGCTGCGGCGATTTTGAGCGGGCTTTATGATGTGTTGCCGGGAGAGGTGTCGGAGCTTGTTTCGGGTTTTGTTGCAGAAATACTAGGTACGCGCAGTGCGGGAGTACTGTCAGCGGCATTGTTTTTCAGTATTTATAATACAGTAAATGGCTTTAGGGCGGTGGTGCGTACTACGGATGGACGCGAGCGAGGTTTTTTTGCGCAGGTTGGGCTTAGTTTCGCTCTCATGTTGCTTTTTTCTGCCGCGCTTATTGTTATGCTTGGTCTTTTGGTCTTTTGGCGTGGGATTATCGGCTGGGTGGGCGCGCCGATTGTGCTTTTTGTATTTACTTCTTTTATCTACAGACTGGCACAACCGTATAAAATGCGTGTGTACCCGGGGGCCATATTTACTGTCGCCGCTTGGGTCGTCACGAGTGTTGTTTTTGGATTTGTTACATCAAATTTTTCACAGTTGCCCGCCATTTATGGTAGCGTTGCGGGTATTTTTATTCTATGCCTCTGGCTCAATGCAGTGGCAATTATCCTTCTCATAGGCGGCGAAATAAACTCTTTGTTGCATGAATTTATACACAAAGCGACAACTCGACCGGCATAACCTTGACGATTTTTTCATAAGAAAAATGGTATATAGCGAGTTAACTTAAAAATCGTCTCAAACTTCGTCAGAAAACGGCTTGAAGCCGCCGATTTTCTGCCTCGCTTTCGACTGTTTTTAAGTAAACTCGCTATATTCTCATTGATTTCGCTATATGTCAGTGGTAAAATGTCAAAAAAACGCAGAAGGAGCATATATATGTCACTGTGGAATAGCTCGTATGAAACGGGTAACGAGATGGTGGATAATGACCATAAAGAAATTTTCAGGCTTGTACAAAACGTGCTTTCGTCCTCAGGGATGCAGAGGGGCGACAAGGTAAAAACGGCAATAAATTTTCTTTCTTCTTATGTAGTAAATCATTTTGCTAACGAAGAAAAGTTGATGGACGAATGCGAATACCCTGCCGCTGCCGAGCATAAATACGAACATAATGTGTTTTTGAACGTTGCATCAGAGCTAAAAGCTAAATTCGAAAACAATACGCTTACGCTGGGGGAGTTTAAGGATGGCGACAACTTTAATCTGGGCATGGAAGTCAACAAAGTAGTAATAACATGGCTCACCAAACATATTGCAGGCAGTGACAAAAAACTCGCGACATATTATCGTGAGTGGGCAGAAAGATAAAAAAAAGGGGTGCTACTCCGCAGTTTTGCGAGGTAGCACCTTTTTTTATACTAATGAAGCTTTTATATCATCCGGCAAGTTGTCCTTTTCGCAGTGGACACTTATCGTAAAACTTACTTGGTCAGTTTTTACTAATGAATCCAGACGTGCTTTTAGTTTGGATAAACAATCGTTTGTTACGGTATCGGGGGCCAGTATGGTGTTCAGCCCATCTACATAAATATGGGTGATGTCGCTGTTTTGTGACAAAATCCCTAACAAAAAACCTATAAACTCGCGGTAGTTTGCCAGTTCGCCTTTGCCTGCCTCTACGTAGCGTACGTCGCGGTGCAGGTCATGGATTCTTCTTCTGTCATCATCAATGTAAACCAGGCTACCGTCTGTTACTTTTGCGTTTTCATTGGCCATGTCCATAAGCTTGCGGGTTTTACCTTCGCCCTTCATTCCTGCTAAAAATTTTACCAATATAACCGCCTCCTTGTAAAAATAATCTTGTAACTTGTTTGTAATTATATCATAATATTGCCGAAAGAGAAGTGATTTGTACATGTACTTGAAAAAATTAGAACTTTCGGGATTCAAATCCTTTGCAGACCGCATTTCGTTAGACCTTGCGCCTGGTCTCAACGGTGTGGTGGGGCCCAATGGGAGCGGAAAATCTAACATCGCCGATGCATTGCGCTGGGTGCTGGGTGAGCAAAGTGCAAAAACCCTGCGTGGCGGCAAGATGGAGGACATAATCTTTGCGGGGACAGAGCATCGTAAGCCGCTTGGTTATGCAGAAATTACAATGCGTCTCGACAACAATGACAAGGCACTCCCGTTAGAGTTTAAAGAAATCACGGTCACGCGACGTGTGTATCGCTCGGGTGAGAGTGAGTATTCGATTAATGGCGAAAACTGCCGCCTAAAAGACATACAAATGCTCTTTATGGATACGGGAATCGGGCGCGACGGATACTCTATTGTGGGGCAGGGACGCATCGACGAGATTTTGTCACTACGTGGTGAGGACAGGCGTAATGTATTCGAAGAGGCGGCGGGCATCAGCAAGTTTAAAGCCAGGCGTGGCGAAGCAGTAAACAAGCTCGAACGCGAAAAACAAAACCGCGCTCGCGTAGACGACATCATTACGGAGCTGACCGAGCAGCTGGAGCCGCTGGAGTTGCAATCCGAAGAGGCTCGCCGTTTTTTGGAACTGCGTGATGAATACAAGAGTGTTCATATAAATATTTTTTTGGAAGATATAAAAAAAATAAGCGACGACATGGACAATACACAGAAGTCGCTGGCGACTGCATTGTCACAATCGGATGACGGAAAACGTCTGTTGGCCGAGGCGCGTAGTGCAAGTGAGGAGCTAAAATCCCGCGCCGCAAACACTGATGCAAAATATCGCCGCGCAAACGAGGATTTATTAGAAACAACAACTGCAATCGAGCAACGCCAAAGTGATATTAAGCTATTAGAAAGCCGCCTTGAGCAGTTTGAAACTGATAATGCACGCCTCATAGGCGAGGCAGAAAAACGTGACATGGGGATTTTAGAAAAAAATGAAGAAAGTAAAAATGAAGTAAAAGTGGTTGCAGAAACAGAAACAGAGTTGCAATCCCTCACTGCTCGCCTTTCCGAACAGCTGGAGATTGCCGCACAACGCGATGAGGCCATGCGTGAAAGCACGGAGAAGATGGACGAGCTTAACCAAAATGTAATGGACGCGATGAACACAGCCACAGACAGTCGCGCCCATGTGCTGGAGGCAGAAAACAATTATCGCCGACAAGAGGATGATATGGAACGCCTAAATGCCGAAATCGCACGCCATGAGGCCACTTTGGAAGAAAAAAAACTCTCCGCCGACGAGCTGAAAATTTCACTCACAGCCTGCGAGCGAGAGCTGGAACATGCCCACAAAAATCAAGAAGAGTATAACTTCACATACAATCAGCTCCGTACAGATGCCGATGTCCTTGATGCAAAAATCCAAAAAGCAACAGAGAGCCTCACTGCCACACGAGGCCGTTATCGTGCTATTTCTGACTTAGAATCTCAGCGTGAGGGGTACTTTAAAAGTGTTAAGGTCATTTTGGAAAAAAGGGAACATAGCCCAAGGTTTTCGGGAATCTGTGGAGCCGTCGGTGAGCTAATCGGCGTAGCGGGCGAGTTTGAAACAGCCATCGAAATCGCACTTGGCTCTGCCGCACAAAATATTATTACAAAAAATGAAGAGGATGCTAAACATGCAATCGAGTATCTAAAGCAGCATAATGAGGGGCGTGCTACATTTTTGCCGCTTTCTGCGGTCAAGGGCAGAAATATAGAAGCCGCGCATTTTAAAAATGACAGGGGTTTTGTTGGCATTGCCGCTGAGTTGGTTTCATGTGAGGCGGTTTATTCGCCTGTTATTTCACAACTGCTCGGGGATTTTTTGGTTATTGACACATTGGACAACGCACTTTTGATTCACAAAAAATACAATTATTCGTACAAAATTGTAACAAAGGAAGGCGAAAGGCTAAACCCCGGCGGTGCGATTACCGGGGGTAGTGTTTCTCGCAGTACAGGGGGCATCGTAGGCCGCACAAGCAGGTTAAATAAATTAAAAGAAGAGGTCGCTTTTTTGCAAAAGAACATGGACGACCTGACAGAAGAACAGCGTGTGTTAAACGAAAAGCGCGCCACCACTCGTGAGGCATTAAACGCTGTCCGCGAAACAGTAAACACTGCACAGCTGGAGCAGCAAAGCCTAAGCGGCAAACTTGCCGAAGCAGAAGAGGCAATAAAAACCTTGGATGGCCAAACCGCGCAGTTTGCGACAGAAAACGAAAAGCTCCTCGCCGCAATTGCAGAAACAAACAACGCCATCCGTGTCGCAAAAGATGAGCTTGCACAACATAGTGACCTTGCCGACAAGGCTCGCGAAATTTTGGAAAACTACCAAAAAGAGCTGGAGCAAAACCGCCAAACCACCACAGAAGAGACAGACTTATTGGCAGACCTGCGTGTAGACATCACCCGCTCGGAGGATAAAATCACCCACGCAAAACAGACAATAGACCGCCTGAAAAAAGAATCCGAGGCACTTTCATCAGAAAAAGGAAAAATCCTCACAGAAATTTCTGACAATAAAAAAGCGGCAGAAAAATCAGCCGCCGAACGAGCCGAAAAAATAGCCGAGTTGGAAAAAATCCAATCGCGGCTGGAAGAAGTGCGTTCTGTCCTGACCCAAAGCGAAGAAGAAAAAAACACCCTGGACAATGCAATCGCCCAAACCGAAACGGAAGAACGTACCCAGACTGATGCAACATCCCTAATCGAGCGAGAAATCGCACGTCTCGAAGCCAGAAAGGAAAATTTGGACACAACAAGCCATCGCCTCCACAACGAAATCTGGGAGGAGTACAGTCTCACCGCCCAAACAGCACAACAGTACAAACGCGATGATTTTAATGAAGCAACATTGCGCAAGATGGGACAACAGCTAAAGGCCGAGCTTTCGCAGATGACAAATGTAAATGTCGGTGCAATCGAGGCATACAAACAACTAAAAACACGTCACGGGTTCCTTACAACACAGCGTGAGGACATCTTCACCGCAGAGGCCGCATTGGAAGAGCTAATCCAAAGCCTCACAGCCCAAATGGAGACACAGTTTGCAGAAAAATTTGAAGAAATCGCAACCCATTTCCAAGAGGTGTTCCGTGAGATGTTCGAAGGCGGTAAGGCAAAGCTCCGCCTCATGGATACAGAAAATGTACTCGAGTCAGGCATAGAAATCATCGCACAACCCCCGGGAAAATCCCTGCAAAACCTCATGCTCCTTTCCGGTGGAGAACGCGCACTCACTGCTATTTCTCTGCTCTTTGCCATACTGCGTATGAAGCCGTCGCCGTTTTGTGTCCTCGACGAAATCGAATCAGCACTCGACGACGCAAATGTCTACCGCTTTGCAAATTTTGTAAAACAGTACTCCAAAGGCACCCAGTTTATCATCATCACCCACCGCAAAGGCACCATGGAAGCCGCCGACAATCTCTACGGAGTTACCATGGAAGAGCAGGGGATTTCTAAACTCGTGAGCGTGCGTCTGCTGGATGACACATCCGGTTAAACCCGGGAGTGTCCGAAGCACGCTGGAGAGGGGCGCGAGTGGAAGTTGCGTTCGCTATGCTACGCCTTTGCTCCGCTGGTATCACGGAAAAATACTGCCTCCGACGTTGCCGTCGTCGGCTAGTATTTTTTTAGCCGTGATAATGCGCTACGCGGCGCACGCAATCGCTCTCTGCAATCTTCCACTCGCGCCCCTCTCCAGCGTGCTTCGGGCACTCCCTAAAATTTATCCTTCAAGTGCCATTGGCTCTGATATGCAATTTGGGACTTCTATGCCTGTTGCATAGCAGAAGGCGATGATTTGTCCGATATGCATATTTTCATGCCCTATCATGCTCGAAATAATTTGATGCACATTTTGTTGTTCTCCATAATAATCTATCATCTCGGTACCGTTCATGGTGTTCAACTTTTTTTCCAATGCGTCATCAAGTTCAGCCATTCTTTCTATGATTTTGGCTGTAGGCCAATTTTCGTAGATATACTCTGCGCCAAAATCAACCGCGAGTGTGGACAACGAGTCCACAATATCACGCTGAAACAAAGTTAATTCATATGCCTGTAGACGGATAGTGTTAAGTACTTTGCGTGGTAGGATTTTGTCAAGGTCTGCATCGCTTAATTCTTCCAAAAAGCCTAAAATAATGCTTCTTGTTTGTTTCCAGTCGGCCATTTGAGCCTTTAATGATTCAATCATTCTGCACCTCCGCATTTTTCCAACGTTTTTTCTATGAGCCAAGCATAGCATAGTAAATGTGACAACAGTGTGGCATATATAGATGTTTTGGCTTGAACCGCTCAACTCCCCTTTGCAGGTGGGACGGCTTCTCATTTAATCAGCTGTATATGCGCGTTTGAGCGGTTATGACCAAAACATCTACTCGCAAATATTTTTTTAAAAAAAGCTTGACTAATACAAAAATTCGCGTATAATCATCTATTGTCTGCAAGTAACACATGACACGCCCGGACGCGTGTAAGTTTTCAGAGCAAATTGGAGGATACCCATGCAAAATCAGAAAATACGGATTAATTTGAAGGCATACGACCATAAACTGATAGACCAGTCCGTGGTACAAATCATAGAAACTGCAAAGCGCACGGGTGCAGAAATCTGCGGGCCTATCCCGCTTCCTACAAAAAAAGAGATTGTTACGATTCTGCGTGCGGTGCATAAGTACAAAGATAGTCGTGAGCAGTTCGAAATGCGTACACATAAGCGTCTGATAGATGTGCTTATGCCAACCCCAAAAACTGTTGACGCGCTCACCCGCTTGGACTTGCCCGACGGTGTGGACATCACAGTAAAAGTAATGTAGGGAGGCTTTACCATGAAAAAAGCGATATTGGCCAAAAAGCTTGGCATGACACAGATATTTGAAGAAAATGGAACAGTGGTACCTGTTACGGTATTAGAGGCAGGCCCCTGTGTGGTTGTTCAAAAGAAAACAGTAGAAAAAGATGGATATGCCGCGTTGCAAGTGGGCTTTGGAGAAATCCGCGAGAAATTGGTGAGCAAGCCCAGAGCAGGTCACTTTTCGGCTCATCTCGGCGCAAACGCTACACCAAAGCGAGTATTGCAGGAGCTAAAACTTGACGACTGTGACGCATTCGAAGTGGGCGCGGAAATCAAGGCTGACATGTTTGAAAAGGGCGACCTCGTAGATGTTACCGGTACATCCAAGGGTAAAGGATTCCAGGGTGCAATCAAGCGTCATAACATGCATCGCGGGCCTATGACTCACGGTAGCAAATATCACCGCGGACACGGCTCCATGGGGTCAGGCACAACACCCGGTAAAGTTCGCAAAGGCAAAAAACTTCCCGGACATATGGGTGCTAGAAAAACAACAATTCAAAACATCGAAGTTGTACGCACAGACGCAGAAAAGAATTTGATTCTTGTGCGCGGCGCAGTCCCCGGGATTAAGGGTGCATTGGTAACTATAAAAAGCACGGTTAAAGTATAAAGGAGTTGGCTTCCATGGCTTCAGTAGCAGTTAAGAATATCAAGGGCGACAGTGTAGGCAGTATCGAGCTTAGCGATGATATTTTCGGTATAAAGGTTAATAAGCACGCTGTTCATATGGCGGTTGTACAATATCTTGCAAACCAACGTCAGGGCAATAAAAGCACAAAAACACGCGCAGAAGTGCGCGGCGGTGGTGCAAAGCCATGGCGACAAAAAGGCACTGGTCGCGCACGTCAGGGTTCTACTCGCTCTCCACAGTGGACGGGCGGTGGTGTGGTGTTCGCGCCAAAACCACGCGATTTCTCTTTTAAGCTAAACAAAAAGCAGAAAAGGCTTGCGTTAAAATCTGCACTTTCTGATAAGGTTAAAAATGAGCAGCTCATCGTTTTGGACAGCCTCTCGCTTCCCGAAATCAAAACAAAAGAAATGCAGGGCGTATGCAAAAATTTGGCTCTGGGCAAAGCTCTCTTTGTGATGGATGGTGCTAACGAAAACGTAGTTCTTTCTGCTCGCAACATCCCTAACATCAAAACCGCAGGTGTAAACACGATTAATGTATACGACATCCTGAAATATGACAGCTTGGTCATCACAAAAGACGCAATCGAAAAAATTCAGGAGGTGTACGCATAATGGCAGATTTAAAATATTATGACGTTATCTTCAAGCCGTTGATGACAGAAAAAAGCATGAGTCTGTTGGAAGAGCAGACATACTCATTCTATGTTCACCCTCATGCTACAAAAACACAAATCAAGGAAGCTGTAGAGCGTTGTTTCAACAATGTAACCGTTGCTTCCGTGAATACAATGAATACTCACCCCAAAAAGCGTCATCGCAGAGGCTCAAAGCCCGGTGAAACAACAAGACGCAAAAAGGCAATAGTAAAGCTTACCCCGGGCAGTAGCCCGATAGAATATTTCGAAGGAATCTAAAGGAGAAATCACAATGGGTGTAAAACGTTATCGTCCCATAACCCCTTCTCAAAGGCAGATGACCGTTTCCGATTTCGCGGAAATTACAAAGTCATCTCCCGAGAAAAGCCTTACCGTTCACCTAAAGAAGCATTCCGGGCGTAACGGCCAAGGTAAAATCACAGTTCGCCACAGGGGTG
>JGI24703J35330_11748242_pt1 | contig 12460 bp, 9 predicted proteins | sample TergutNt197P1_FD_35330 | JGI IMG/M metagenome (IMG submission 35330) | reverse complement strand
CCTTACGCACCTATGGGTGCGCGCGGTTTTTGCCTCCTTGTTCTAGGACAAAAATCCTGCGCAATATTGTAACTTTATTTCCTTACGTTCCCTTATTTTTACATCTAATATTTACATTGTGCGTTTTAAGTAATCCACTTTCCGCGAACGAAGCGTGTAAAGAGCATAACAAGGCGAGCGGCTTGGTCAAGAATGATAGCAAGCCACGCGCCGGTAAGCCCCAGTCCGAGAGGGTATGTAAGCAAGAAGCCACCGAGCGGACGCATAATTCCCACGGTAATGAGCATGGTGACAGCAACGAAACGTGTGTCACCTGCACCGCGAAGGCTTCCACCCATAACAAGCTGAGTGGTTTGCAGCGGCATAATTACGGCTAAAATCAGAATCAGCCCGGCGGCTGTTTCGATAATGCCCTGATACGACGTGAATAACATGGGGAAATAGAATCTGATAAGGACACAAATAAAGCTTAGTACAACAGCGATACCAAAAGCGAGTCTAAGCCCGATTTTTCCGTACATAACGGAGAGGTCGGGTCTTTTTTTGCCTAGATTTTGCCCCACAAGAGAGGTAGTCGCGATGGCAATTCCATCTGCGAAGGTGAAGCTAAGCCCCATCAGTTGCATAACAATTAGATGGGCGGCGAATTCTTCTGTGCCGAGATTTGCGACAACAAGAGCGTACAAAAAGAATCCCATACGCAGTGCCACCTGTTCAACCATTCCGCCCGAGGCAAGGCGCGTTATATTTTTAAGCATCGGCTTGTCAAATTCAAACAAATCGCTTTTCATAAGTCTAATGGGGCTGTCTTTTTGCAAAACAGTAACTGCCGCAAGGCAAAACGCAACGAAAGTGGCAATCACCGTGGACAAAGCCGCACCATCAACCTCTAGGCGAGGGAAGCCAAAACGCCCTTCTATTAGCAAAAAGTTAAGCGCGACGCTTAAAACCTTTGCGACTACATTCACCTTCATAGTGATTTTAGTATTACCGCAAGCCCTTTGTGCGGCACAAATTGTCATGGTAATGACTTGAAAAAGCAGAGCAAAACTGGTGATTCTAAAATACGAAGCCGAGAAACCAATCGTATCGGCTTGCGCCCCCGCAAGCATCATCATAGGCTGCGCAAGGGAAACAGAAACTACAGTAAGAACAACCCCAAGCAAGACATTAAGCGCGAGAGCAACCCGCAAACAACTGCGCACCGCACGCATATCACCCGCGCCCTTATTCCGCGCAATAATCGCCGTAACAGCGATATTAAGCGCGAAAAACACAGAAAGAAAAATCATCCTCGGCTGTGCAGTAAGCCCCACCGCCGCAACAGCAACGCCATAAGAATCGAGCCGTCCCACCATAATTGTGTCAATCATGCCCATAAGGGCCATGCTAACCATTTCGATAACGGCAGGAAGCGCGATACGCAAAGAAACCCCATAAGCCTCTTTGCTATGGGGAATTTCACCACGCAGCATGTCATCCTTTACCATGTGTTGCGTGGAAAACAGCCGATTAAACAGCTTTGTCAAATCTCTCTCCGTCCCTCCAGAGCGCGAGAAAGCGTTACTTCATCCACAAATTCTAAATCGCCGCCAACAGGAACGCCGTGTGCAATGCGGGTGACTTTTATACTTGATGGTTTGAGAATTTTTGCGATATACAATGCCGTGGCTTCGCCTTCGACATTGGGGTTAGTGGCGATAATCACCTCTTCCGCAGAAGAGTCGGACTGTAACCGCTTTAACAGTGCGGCTATGGTCAAATCATTCGGCCCAACGCCATGCATGGGCGAAATCGCGCCATGAAGAACATGGTACTGCCCATGAAATTCTCCCGTGCGTTCATAAGCCGCCATATCACGCGGGTCTTCTACAACCATGATTATTTTAGAATCACGTTTTCCGCTTGCACAAATGCCACATGGGTCAGAGTCGGTAAGCGCGCAACAAACCGAGCAATACCGCACATTTCGCCGCGCAGAAAGAATCGCATTCGCAAGAGATTCAGAGCGTTCTTCCGGCAGACGAATTACATGAAAAGCCAGTCTTTGCGCCGATTTCCCACCAATCCCCGGAAGACGCGAAAGCTCCTCAATAAGCCGTGAAACAGGCTCACCGTAGATTTTCAAAACATACCCGGTAGATTCATGCCGCCTGTAATTTGCGACATTTGCGATTGTACAGACTCGTCCATTTGCCGAATCGCTTCGTTTACCGCAGACATTACCAAATCTTGCAACATCTCAACATCATCGGGGTCAACAACATCCGGCGATATCACCAAATCCAAAATCTGCTTCTCGCCATTAATCGTAATCTTAACCGCGCCGCCGCCCGCTGATACCTCCAGCTTTTTTTCTGCCATTGCCTCTTGCATTTCTGCCATTTGCTTTTGCATTTTCTGTGCTTGCTTCATAAGCCCTTGCATGTTCATTCCGCCCGGCATTCCGCCGAATCCTTTTGGCATATTTGTTTCTCCTTTCAGTGGGGTTTTTGCCTCGTTGCGCTAAATTTGGGTTAGACCGTGGGACTCCGTCCCACACCCTGCAAACTTTTTGAAAAAAGTTTGACAAAAACTTTAATTTTGGGATTTTGATGGGTTACTACCACGGTTCTTCGCCGACAGTTACCTGACCTAAACTTGCCCAGTCATCGGGTTCGCTTGGGATAATTGGTTCGCTTGGAATAATTGGTTCGCTTGATTCCATTTTATTGTACGCCTCTCTTACCTCTATGGCAAGGTTTGGCGGGGTTGATAATTTAAAATAGTCGGCGAGTGCTTCGCGAATAATGGTTTGCTTGCCATCGATAAGCTTCCGCGTAGCCTCGTCGCCGCAATAGATTTTCAGCATACCGTTTACATCTTCAACGGAGCATCGGGAACACATTGAGCGTATGGGAATAGGTAGTTTTGTGCAAAATTTCGTCCAATTCGCGGCGAAATCCGACACTTTATCAGAAAGCGGTGTTTTGGTACGAAGCTTCTCAGGCGGCTTAATTGCTGGGCTTGCCGGGGTTTCAGCAGGTGGTTTCGCAGGGGTTTTTGCAGGCGTAGGTTCTTCATCGGGCATACACATTTTAAGGGCGCACACTTCAAACGCCGTGCGCATATGCGGCGCGAATCTCATTTCGCGCAAGGTTTCTGAAAATCCATTGATATATTTCATCAAGACAGTGCTATTAATCCGCGAAGATTGTTCCTTTAATTTAACTGCGATATCGGCAGAAAATTCTCCATCCCCGCCAATAAGCCCCGCGACAAGCACATCGCGAAAATGCCGCACCAAGTCTGCCGCAAACTGGCTAACATCGCGTCCGCCCGCCATTGCTTCTTCGATAATGCCCATAACCGCGCCGCTATCACCTGCCGCCAGAGCATCGGCAAATTCAAAAAGCCGCACCTTATCCACCGCGCCCAGCAAATCGCGAACACCGGTTAAGGTCAGCCCCTCCTCGCCAACACTGAGGCATTGGTCAAGTAGGCTGAGCGCGTCACGCATAGCCCCATCGGAATGGTAAGCGATATAATCCAAAGCCTCTTCTTCAAACGGCAGATTTTCCTTTTCCAAATAATTGCGCAAAGCCCCAATCATAATTTCCGAAGAAATGCGCCTGAAATCATACCTTTGACATCGCGATAAAATAGTTGCAGGGATTTTTTGCGGGTCAGTAGTAGCCAAAATAAATACAACATGTGGAGGCGGCTCTTCCAGCGTCTTCAAAAGCGCGTTAAAAGCAGCCCCTGAAAGCATATGAACTTCGTCAACAATATAAACTTTATACCGCGCTTCATTGGGCAAATATTTAACCTCTTCGCGCAAGTCCCGAATATTTTCCACGCCATTATTAGAAGCCGCATCAATTTCTGCCACATCAAGACTGCGCTCTGCTAAAATACCCTCGCACATTGCACACACATTACAAGGGTCGCCGTCTTTCAAATCCAAACAGTTTATCGCCCTCGCAAAAATTTTTGCCGCCGAAGTTTTACCCGTACCCCTTGTCCCACAAAACAAATATGCGTGGCTAACCTGCCCCGCAATCAGCTGATTACCCAATGCCCTAACAATATGCGGCTGCCCAATCATCTCTTTGAATGTACGCGGACGAATTTTTCGGTATAATGCAGTATAAGACATCTTTGGCTCCTTAATTTTTTTCCATTCTACACCTTTTGGAGAAAATTTTAAACTTTTTCAAATGGAGGAATTTCATGCCATTTCCACTAACACATATGTGCGTAGCATGGGAGATACTAAAAACCAACCCGATGGAAGAGCGCGAAGCGGCGCAGTTTATACTGGGTTCAATCTCGCCGGACGCAGTTCATTATCGTGCGGAGTTTTTGAATCGTGGTGTGATGAATAAAATAGGGCCATCAAAAAAAGTGACACACCTATGCCCAATTAGCGATGAAAAATGGGGGCAAGTTACGGATAACGAGGGCTGGCGGGAATGTGTGAAGGAATTTTTTTACAAGAGTGCGCAAAATTCTTTCTCAAAAGGCTACGCAGTCCATGTGCTAACGGATATTCAGAATAATTTGACGATATGGAATAAATTTTGCAAAAACCATCCCGAAGAAGCGGCAAAAGGTTATGCAAGCGATTATTACAAGGATTTAAAAAACATAGACACGCGCCTGTACAAGGAATACCCGGGCGTTCCTAAAGTAATGGAATTGTTAAAAAAATCCACACCCGAAGGAATGCAAAAATTAGTATCAGCAGAAGAAGTTTCAGCGATAAAACATAATTTACTTTACGAACATTTCAAAAACGAGGAATACGAAAAAAATTACCAATTCGCAACATACACTGATACAATTGACTTTATTAAGTCTACAGCATTAGAAATTATAAAATTAGGCTTGTGTTTTTAGTATCAAATGTTACAATGTATTATCAATTTCATGGGGGTTGTTATTTGTATGGCTACTTCTGATTTTGCACAAGGCTCAGTAATATGCACAACAGGCGAACCTTTTCGCCAGTTAATGATTCTTACAAAAGGCAATGTAGAGGCAACGTTTAATGGGCATGTTTTTAAATTTGGACAAGGGGACATGCTTGGTTTAAACGCGCTTCAAAGCGGCATCCACAGCCTTACATACACGGCGGCTACGGATATTTCCATGTTCACATACCCCTACGAGGACATCACCACGCTAGAGGTTCTTTTGCGTGAGAAAGACGATGTTACAAATGTAGTGGTCGGTTCTATGTGCCGCCAGCTTGCCATGTTTTTGCAATATCATAATGCACTTAAAACCGAAGCGAATAAAGCATTTGAACTAGTTACAAAAATTCATCCGCTATACGAAAAATTATGCGGGCTTTACGCATATACCGCGAAAAAATTGCCGGCTCTGTCCACTGTGGTTTCGCCCGCGGAGGGTGACGATGTTCCCGATTGGGCGCACGATTATTACATGGGGGTAAAGGAGCTGGACCCCTCTGTGCAAAAATCCTTTTTCTCCAAGCAGGGAATATCTCATGGGTTTATCTTTGGCGGCATAGAAGAAATTTTCCGTATAATGGAAGCAAGCCTTCACTATCAGCGATATATAGAAAATATATCCAGGGTAATGTTAAGCCCAACGCGCTTTGACCTGTTTTCGGTAATATCCGAGCTTCATGTAGATTCTTCCACGATAAAAGGCGCGGACGCTGCAATCGAAACGATTATGTCGCCGCTTATTTCAATGCTTTCCGGCATGAGCTATGTAGACCCGCGCTTCTTCCAACAAAGGCTCGAAAGCTACAAGGAAAATTTGACAACAAGCAGAGGCGGCAGAAAGCCCACATCAGGGACAATATCCAAAGGTGAAAAACAAAATCTTGCAGATTCCATGAGCATTATTCTTTCATATTCAGATTATCCCGCAGAAGAAGGCAATAAATTTGCGCGTAAGGTGCAAGAGTATACAAAACTCAGCGACAGGGCAAGCTCTGACGACGTTGCACACCGTATGCGCCGCGAACTTACACTTACATTTAACGCTATTTACAAAAGCGTGTTCATGAAAACCCTGAACGACCCTGAACCACCCACGATTATTAAAATGTTCCTTAACTTTGGGTACATGGATGCAGCCCTTGCAGGGCATGATAACGCAGATTATTTATATTCTATAGCCGACTCGGTTTGCGGAAATCCGGAACGCGGTATTTACACCGCACAAGAATGGCTGCGCGCCATATACGAAGGCAGAAAAGACCCCTGCCGCAACGAGTTTGACCAAGACTACACGGCTTATATCGCAGAGCTTAAACAACAAAAAAGATTTGATGCAAAAGAAGAAGCCCGCCTTCTTGCCGATAACGAAGGCAAACTTATTTTTGAAATCGATAATATTTTCCCCATAGTAAATAAACTTACCTTCGGGCGTATAACTACATTTTGCCCACTTTTCTCGGACAATAATGTACAGCGCGGATTAGAAGCATCCCTTGTTACACCCGACGCTATTCGCGAGACTTTTAACGAAATAAAAGCTGTAGATTTTTCTGCGTTTTGTCGCGAGACCATGTTCTCTAACCCTGAAATCGGTATCCAACGCGAAACTGTTAACGTAGAAGTAATGCCCGAGGTTATTCTTATGCCAAACGTAGGGGTTCGCGGCATTATGTGGCAGGAAATCGAAGGCCGCAAACGCACAACACCATCGCGCATGTTTGTGCCGCTATTCTTACTTAGCGACCTTAAACCCCTGCTTGTGCGCCTAACCGGCGAATTCCGCTGGGAAATGTGCAAGCGTATACAAGGCTCTCGCTGGCAAGATATTACCGAGCCATCGCTTACAAGCGAATACTGCGATTATTTGCAATTTTATAAATCAAATCGCGACCTCACCACCGAGCTTAAAATCGCAGTTAAAACAGAACTTACCCGCGCAAGAAACAATTACAAAAATGTATTCGTTTCTAATTACACCGACTGGGTTATGCACGAAGCAAACGGTTCGCCGCGCCTAAACAGATATTCACGCAGGCTTATGATGATGTACTGCACTTTTGCCGCAGACATCCGCGAAGCTCTTGCGCAAAACCCGCAGTATGCCGAGCCGCTTAAACGGTTTAATTTTAAATTGCAACAGCGGGAACATCACCTTTCCCGCGTAATTCAAAAATTAAACCAAACAGGAAAAACTGTTCCGCAGGAGCTTGCGGACGAGCTTAAATATGTAAAAAGTTAATTTTTTGTCGAAATTTAAAGCCAACTAATTGGTAATTGTTGGAATTTGCGACCGAAAATTGTTGCAAAAATATTAATGAACTGTTACAATTCAACGCGAATTAATTAAGAGGATATTTCAAATATCCTCTTTTTATTTCGCTCATTGTATTCAGAACCGAAAGGAGAACCATATGAAAGGCATTAAGACGTTTTTCGTCACGATACTTGCCGTCATCGCCGTCATACTTTTCCCATTGGGGGTAATTAGCTTCATCGCGGCAGAATCCGCCCTTACACAAGTAACATTTGTTGATGGCGGCGAAGTAATGCAGTTTCTCATAGGAGCAGACACGGTAGACGGTTTTTTTCACGAGGCGGGGATATCCCGAACCTCAAATGACCGCCTAAGCCATTCACCCGACGCTCTTTTATGGGACGGAATTATTATCACAATTGAAAGAGAAATCCCAATCTATGTACAAATAGACGAAGGCGCAGTAACTCTGCGAAATTCCCGCCCCGGCGCGACGGTTGCAGACATTTTACGCCAGATGCAAGAAGAAACCGATACCGCGCTTCTCTACAGAGGCAATGCAGAGGTGCAAATTCAGCGCGGTCAAACCATCCACTTCGACTCGTGGCGTGCGCGACTGGAAACCGAACTCATCAGGCTTCCTTATGCAACAATAGAAAACCATACTAACGCAGTAAGCCGAGGTCGCCAGCACCTTCGCGTAGAAGGCGTAGACGGCGAAAAAGAAATTACCACATCCATAGTGTACATTGGCGGTGTAGAAGATAACCGCGCCATCACTAGTGAAGAAATCACCCGCGAGCCTATTGATGCAATTCTCGATATTGGCACGGCGTGGCTAGGTTCGCTTACCAACACAAGCGCGCCCGATTTCCACTACTTCCGCCGCATTCGCATGGAAGCCACTGCATACACATCCGGTTATGGCTGTACCGGCAAACATCCATGGGACCCATGGTACGGCATAACCGCTTCGGGCAGACATGTTGAACACGGCATCGTTGCGGTAGACCGTAACATAATTCCACTGGGCACTCGCCTCTACGTAGAGGGACACGGATTTTCAATAGCCGCAGACGTTGGCGGCGCGATTCGCGGTAACAAAATCGACCTTTTCATGTACGACCTTGAAGACGCTCTACGCTTTGGACGCAGACATCTTTATGTGTGGATACTTGATGAAATCTAAAACACTATCTCACCCCGCGCATTAAATTTCTAATCGCGGGGTTCCATATTTATACTTCCAAACTAAGGTATTCAATCTCCATTGAAACATTTAACATTTGAAGCCCCCTGAAATCTGTTTCTCCGTGATTCAGCGAGAGGGAGTAATTCACTACCCTGTTCCCCATTTCGCCATCAACAAGCTTATCCAGAATTGCCAATAGCTGCCAATAAGAAGTAGCAAAGCTTAAATTTATTCCCGTAGACCATAATCCATCGTCCGGGCGTTGTGATTGGCCGGAAAAGGAGAGATTTAAATTGCGCACATGGGGATAGACAACATTTTGCACAGACCTTAATACTTCTGTATCTTCAAATTTATATGGCAAGGACGCGGCCATAACTTCCCATTCTTCGCGTACCGCGCTATATCTTTCGTTAATATCGGCGTATTTTAATATTCTGCGCTTTGCGCCTTCCTCTGCAAGATGCAGGGATTCGGCTCTATGCAAAATACTTCTTTCCAGTTCAGAAATTCTGCCCAGCGCAGGCTGGTAATATATCCAAAACCACATAACAGCTATAAGCGCGGCAAAACATATCATTATTACAATTAAATCCCTTTGCCTAATCACCACTCGCGCCTCCCCATTCCTCTGTTCATTCTAATCGAGGTATTAAAAGATGCCGTACCTGTTTCGCGGTCGGAAGTATCCCTTTCGACTATCGACGAAGTATTCGCTCCTGCAAAAAGAGGATGAGACCTCAAATTTTCTAAAATATCCGCTACATGGTTAAATTCAATCGCATTTACACCTATGCTGACAACATCCTGCATCACGTTTACATTTGAAATTTCTGTAAACCCCGAATGAAATATTATGGGAATTAAAGTACCTGCTTGTACAAATTCTGAATAAAAATTATCTATTCCGTCTAATCTGGTTTCGTATAGGTTTAGTGATTCTTGGAGGGTATCAACGATTTCTTCGGAAGGCACGGAAGCAATAAATCTCGTGATACGCTCTTCTGCATAGTCCAAGTCATTATAATCCGCCTGCAAATTTTGCTCATTTATAAAGGGAATATAAATACCATAGGCAAGCGCGCTAAACATTAATATAAACGACGCGGCGGCAATTACAGCTAAACGCCCCCTTGGATTTTTAAGCATAGGGGCTGTTTTTAAATCCAGCATTTGCTTTAAACCCACAACCTCTGAAGGGATTCCGGCAGCATATGCATCTAAATAAATACTCGCGTTGTTTTTTGCAATCCCTTTAAAATAATCCATAAGCCAAGTATTCTGGGAATATACAGGAATATCTAATCCAACAGAAAGATTTTGCGCAAACTCAGGCGTTGTTTCGCCCATAATAAGAATGCATTCTAATTTTGAAGAACGCTCTTGATATTTTACAAAATCCACAACATAGGAAATTTCTCTTAGTGCCACATCGATAACGGTTGCATCTTCTGAAAAATAATGCGTACTGTAAAAACAGCCGTTCAAGTATAAAGAAATGCTCGGTTCTGCACTGCAAAAATCTAATATTCCGTAAGAATCGGGCTTTCCGCCACCCAAGAAGCAGTGTTCATTAACCAGCCGTATACGAGCATTTTCGCTTATATCAAAATTCATAATCCTAAAGCCCGCCCATGTTACAGCCGTAGAAATCGCAATCGCAATATCCCTCGGAATAGCCGCAATAAACACATCCATTGTTGAAGATTTTTTTTGAACTTCCGCGCTTATAACAAATTGCGACAATGCACCGGGCAAATATGCCGAAATTTCATGCTTCGCATTATCAAGCATCGCCTGATGGTTCATTTCGGGCAGGTTAAAATGTTGCATAATCACATTAGACCCATATGTCACCACCGAACATGGGAAATTTGCCCCCCTCGGAACTTTTGCTTCTTTCGCGGCTTCCTTTATCGACCTGGAAAGCTTTTCTATCCATGCCTTATTTGCCCCATTTGCATCGCCGGAAATACGAGCGAAGCCTTTTCCGATTATCTTACCCTTGGAATCGACCCTTACTACCTTTACACCACCCGCCCCAACCTCAATACAATACTGCTGTCTTTTAGAACTGCTCATAAATTCACCTCGTATTAATTTGTCACATCAATCTAACGCCTTGATTGGGATTTAAGGGGGTTGGGCGAATCAGTCCCCCTCCTACATCGGTATTTTCAGCATTAATATGACCGCGCGTGTGTGTTGTATAGCCGCCAATAGAGTTTTCGCCGCTAACAAAGCTTAATTCACGACTCAATTGAGGCATCATGGGCATTGTTGAAAAAAACGGCGTAGTAATGTTTGTCATGCCCTGAACATAGCCGTCGGCGGATTGATTACCCGCGAACAGCCCAACAAAATCCGCTCCGCTATTTTCTATAGTAATTCTCAAATGACCTCCGTCGGCAGAAGCAAACAATCCACCCATAGGCAAATATTGCGGGCTTTGCATCGTCATTGTTATCCCCTGCCTTCCATAGAACTGTGGTACTTGTTGTGCATTCCACTCTGACGCTGTTATTGTACCTGTCATATGCCCTTGCGAAGTAAAAATCGCCCCGATGCTTAATCCGCCGGGTGTACCAAGGCTTGCAAAATTCATTGCCCCATCAGCACCTATGCTTACACGCTCCATAATTAAACCATCTGCTACATTTACCGATACATTGCCCGGAGAAAATATATATGTTTCATTCCCCAATGTGTTTTGAACATTAAATCGCTGTGTTTCTGTACCCAAAATAAGATTCCCTACACCAATTCCATAAAAATTTATTCCCGTAAAATCGCCAACCAGCGTTAAATTTCCCCATGTATTATAAATTACAAGGTTTTGACCTATACTTTCCCAGTCGCCCCATGTTGCGCCATCATGTATGCGTATTCTTCCATCAGAGCCTCTTTCGATTGTGTTATTTGTACCACCCAGATTTCGGGTTGTTACACCCACTGCACTATCGCCCCAATTTCCGGAATGCCCTTGCAATGCATTTTGCCTAATACTGTTTCTAAACCCATCCATTTCGCTTAAAGCGTTTATCTGTGCTGGGGGAGGGGCAGGATTTCCGTTAACCATCACATTTTCACCTATATGTTTGTGTCCTTGTGATGACGCATTAACAAATGGTGAATTATTGCCCTCTGAGGTGGTTACAGTATCGATATAAAAATAAACACTGTAGTCTTCAAATGGCAAAAGGACGCTTTCGCTAATCTCCACTGTGCCGGACTTAGACGTAAATGTAATATATGGAGCAATAGCAAGATTAATCCTATACCTGCTTCTGATGAAATTAGGGGTAATATTGTAATAACTCTCCAATACAGGGGACTCTGCAATTATATTAGAAGGAATCAAGCCTACATGTAGTGCATCACTGTTCTCGCGCCTAAGAAAATTTACAAATGCAGGTACACCAAATCCCTCAGCGGCACTATGTCTTCCGTTTTCCCATTCGCCTACAAGCCAAAAATAATCTGAAATTAAATTTCGCGCTGTACTTAATCCTGCGTTTATGGGAGGTATGCGCTCAAAACCGCCCAAAGAATCAATTACAAATGAGCTAATCGCATCTTGTATGCTGTCCATAAATATATTACAGCCCATAAGCCATCCCGTTGTATCAATAACGCCTGTGGGATTATTTGGGTCAACAGGGAAATTCGGATGATTTATCCTGTTTTGCGTAGAGGTTCGTATTGAATTTGCGGCGATTACTTCATGTTCACCCGAAAATTCTGCAACAATGGCGGGCATCGCTCTGTTTATAGCGGCTTCGGCGGCATAAAAATGGCTGTCGAATTCGGGAATAATACGTGCATTTTGCATACTTCCGATGGAAATACTCACCATAATTAATCCTGCCACAGCCATTATCGCGATAAACAGTAAAACCAGAGGTAGCGCGATACCCGCTTTTGTTTTTTCCCCTTTGTACACACTAATACCTCTTCTCTTTAGGAACTGTCCAAAAATAACTTGACGTTTACGCTTGTCTTTTTGCACAACTGCTGCGTCACCAAAAACCTTACGCACCTCCGGGTGCGCGCGGT
>JGI24703J35330_11748243_pt1 | contig 12469 bp, 13 predicted proteins | sample TergutNt197P1_FD_35330 | JGI IMG/M metagenome (IMG submission 35330) | reverse complement strand
AAAATTTTCGCGGCGCGTTTTTTTTTGCTGAATTTTACAGAGGATATATTAAATGAAGGAGTTTTGAAATAAGAGTGAGACAAAATGAAAATTTGGCATTGCTTTCCTTTTTTTCGTGTGCTAAAATTTGTGCAAAAGGAAGCTATAAAAAGGATATATAGTAAATGCAAAGATGTATTAAATAAGACTCGGAATTGGATGGAGGGGTTATGCTTTGATTGAAATTGACGGTCAGCTTTTTGATTGAGATACGGTCAAAAACCTATCAAATATTTCCAAGCATGGCATACCCTTCAAGTTAGCCGCAACAATATTTTCAGACCAAGACACTATCTTTCTTGATGATTTCAAGCATTCACATGAAGAAAGCAGATTTATTGCAATTGGTCTATCTAAAAATCTAAATTTACTTACGGTTTGCCATTGCTATAGGGAAGACGAAACTGTCATTCGTATTATATCTGCAAGAAAAGCAAACACGACCGAAACAAAAATGTATGGAGGTGTAGAATGAACGAAGTTGATAAAACAATAGATTATAGTGACATTCCGGCAATTACCGATTTTTCTAGCGCACGTAAAAATCCTTATGCCGATAAAATAAAAAAACACGGCTATACGATACGGATTCACTACAGCCCGGAAGATGTAGCCAATATGAATACTCGCGCCATTGAAAAAATAGATGGCTTAGAGGATATGGAATGGCTTGACCTTGACCCAAACGAAATAGCGGCTCTAAAAAAATATCGTGAAGCTAACAAAGTTTGAAAACTATTTTTGAATGCAATTTGCTTGAACATGACCCCGATGAACTGGTAACTTTTGAAAGGGTCGCGGCGGTTTTTGCTCCTCGCATTGCGACAAAAATCCTGCGCCCAAACAGTCAAGTTATTTCCGGACAGTTCCTTATTTTGATTTTACGCTTTTTCGGCTTCACCAGTGGAGAGACCTGTCATTTCAACTATATCAGCAATAGACATTCCTTTGGTCTTCAAGTTTCTAGCAATTTGCTTTTTATCTTCTTGTCTTTTCCGTTCCGCCTCTTCTAAATCTTCTTTACGTTTCCGCTCGGCTTCCGCCAGTCTAGGTTCATATTCATCACGGACTTCCTGCCGCGCCCAATCAAGCATACCCTCTTCACGCAGTGCCTCATCAAACCACATAGCATATTCCCGCCGAGTTTCGGGGTCTGCGGAAACAGTCTCGTAGCGGTCTATAAATTGCCGAAACCCTGCGTCTCTATCGGCAAATGCCTGCAACCCCGGTGTCACTGCAACCACCTCCTGCACGGTTTTCTTTTCCAGATGTGCTGTATACAACGTATAGCACCAACAATATAAATCGCTTGTAAAATCCGGTTCTTTCTTTTCTAAAAGCCTTGGAAGCTGAATATTGTAGCCTCCGAATTTTGGAATAGCCACTTCGCTTGGCGGTTTTGTGTACATAACTTTGAACGGCTGAACCACTGGCAAGCCCAGCTACTTCTGCATTGGCGAATATTGCACCTGCTACTGGGTCAGCCAAGGGCGATAAAACTAGATTGGGGTCATTGGGGTCTATAGAACTCATGTGTATCCGCTCCTCACTCCTATTATACTATGGAAACTCAAGTTGCTTCTTTTTTATGAAAATAAATCTCATCTTTCCTACGTTGGTATGCTTGCCGAATAATTTTATCTTCGCTCTGTCTTTGCAATGCGGTCATAGCCATTTGGATTTCCTCCTCCTCAATACAAGCATGGCGCATTTAAACGCTGTTTTAAATATTGAGATAGCTGTGACCTCAAATAAATTCGGTTTCGTAAATTCGGTCAAAAACCGCCGTTTTATATTACAATTCCGTTACAAACGTGCAAAAAAGCATAAAAACCGCTTGCATTCAAATAATAAGCGCGTGGTATAAAAAAAGCGCGATGGGAAATATTACAGCTTTATTACAATTTTTGAAAATTGTTGAATTGTGTATTTGGCACGTGGTAAACTCCCTTGCGGCTTTTCGGAAGAGCTGTGTCTTTGCTTGGCATAATATCGCAAAGGTTACAATTTGCTTACATGTTTGCAATAGGCATTGACCGTGTTTTTCCGAGGTGCTATATTTCTATAAACAGGTGGCATGGTAAGTTTTGCCGCCGGCAAATCAGAAGGGTAAATTCAGAAAGGAGGTACGGTTTTTGCGGGGGAAACCCCGGCGTTTCACCCCATGGGCGTTTGCCCGAACGGGTAAAACCGTGAAAAGCAAAGCACTAAAACCGGGCATAGCCCAAAATGGCGCATCGCTTCCTTATTATAACGAGGTAGAAAAATGCAAGAGGCAGTCAAACAAAAGAGATTTCAAAAGCTAACACAAAAGACAACCAACCTCGAAACGCGCCACCCAGCAGCGGCCGCGCAACGGAAGCGGCGCGAAAGAAACGAAAAATCGTAGCGCGAAAACTCAATCGCGCAAATCTTTCAAAAACCGAAAGGAGAAATTATGAAAAAGAAAATCGCATTACTTTTGGCAGTAATCATGGTCGTTTCCATGATGCCAATGCATTTGTTTGGCGCACCTGCCGGTTTCACACCGGTTCCTGCTCAAAGGACCAGGGGTACCGTGTCAAACCCTCTTACCGGAATGAATCAACATCGCGATCTTGCTATTCAGCTTAACATTGCTGAGTTTATTGGTGCAAACTTGCCCGGTAACGACATGAGAATTCCCCTTACCGTGCGCACCTCCGATGCACGTATCGGTCCCGGTGCATGGAGCAATTACGGGCATGACCCCGGAAGAACAATCACTGTTCCGATTATCGGCGGTAATAGTGTTACGTCGGGTGCATCAGTTAGAATTACCGTTCAGCGGTCTGTAAACGGCGTTGGAATCTCTTCCACTTCCGGATGGTTTACCAGTGAAGCTGAGGTTTTTGTCGAATACCTCCCATATGAAGGCGCAGAGCCTACGGCAGTACCCTCCGGCGCAGGTGGACATTTCACCTTCTACCTAGGCGCATGGGTTCCCGACGAAGCCTTCTGGGTAAATGCATTCATGAACATTTGGCTTGGTTCTCCCTATGACCTGGACGCTGTACACAATGTTCTCTTCAGCGGAAGCATCACAAGTGTACAAGAGTACAGTATTGCTATTTCTGCCGGTCCCGGAGCTCCGCGTGGTTTCAGCTCTGCACTTCATGTTCCCGACATTGTACTCCGCGAAAGCCGTGCAGGCGCGATTCGCAACATCGGAAGCAACGCAGGTGCTGCAGCTAACGTAGGTATTCCTACACTCGTTCGCCTTGAAGCTCCTCAATTCTACTCTTGGGCTCTTGAGCCGTTTAACGGAGCAGGCGCATTTACGCATCCTTCTGTTACAGTAGTTAACAGCCCGCAACATGCCGGTCTTCCTGTTCACGGATTGCCGCTTGGTGCAGGTCGTCCCGGTGAAGTTCGTCCGTTTGCTGTTCAAAGTGAGCGTGCGGTGCTTATTGTTCCCGGGGCCGGTTCGGCAAGATCGGACGTATCTAGGGTTGATCCTGCAAACGGTTTGATTCAAGTCGGTGACGTAACTGTTACTCATACGTGGACTGGCGGAAGCCAAGTTGATGGCGTTTCTATAGCAAGAGATGCTTCAAGCCGTCACGTTTTATGGATTGAAATTCCGGTAGTAAACCGTCAAGGTCAAGTACTTCCCGATGCGTTGCTTCTCAGGAATCTCTGGCTTGTTCCCGATGATCGCGCACAAAACGTTGCCGATGTTAACATCGACGTACAACGCGGTTGGGGAACCGTTACCGCAGCTAATGCAGCAAGCCCTGTGACAGGTTGGCAATGGGCAACAGGTTGGGATACCGGTGATACTCACTTGGGTCAACCGGTTGTAGTTGGTACTCCTCCCGGTCTTCCTGAGCCGGCTCCTGATGCACCTCGTCATCCCGGAACATGGCAACCGCTTACTTGGGATCGCCTGCGCAACTGGGAAGTATTGCGCGCTGAAACAAGAGAAGCTCTTGTAGCCGCATTCGGAGCAAATCCTGCAAATGAATGGGACTTCTTTGCTGCAGCCCAAAATGCAGTAACTAATGTTGGCTCAGCGGCTCACAACGCTAAGAGAATGCTTAGCGAAGATATATCAGGTGCCGCAATTGGTGATAACGCGAACTACTTCCAGTTTGGTATTAGAGGATTTGTTGGCGGAACCGGCGCGGCATTTTCTTGGTCAGATCCCGCAGGTACGGGCTTTGTGACACGTCACGATGGTGGCGCACCCACTTCTACAATTTTGAGAAGAATACCTGATGTCGTGGGTCCCGGTAGCTCGCATACTTTGGAAGCTTATATCCCCGGAGCACTTCTTACTCCTCCGGTAGTTCCGCCCGCAATTTCCGGTTGGATGTATATCCAAACAGGCGAAGTATCGGTTGGAACAACTGTAGGTTGGCATGTTCAAGGAGACGGTACCACTCTTCGCGGCGATATAAACTTCCCGCAAGGGCATGGCGGCGTTAGAGGCACAGGCTGGAGACAAACCCTCCTTGTAGGACGTCGTGGTAACACAGGTTTGGATGTATCCGTTCATGAAGGTCCCAATGACATCCGCACAGGTTGGCTCGGTGACCGCAGAACAGGTGTTCCCGTAAATGTTATCGATGCAACACGAACCCGTAACGTGTTAATGGAAACTTACGCAAACCAAGGCAGACCCAACGACGGTATCACCGACGGATGGTACAACTACAACCGTGACAATGTTCAAGCACCTCACTATCGCGGTGTTATGACATCCACACTTATCATCGAAGAAACAATTGCAAACTCTTTCGGTCATGGACACGGAAACCCGATTAACTTCGAGTTCTTGTACGAAGAAGCAGACGGACGCGTAATTCCGCATCCGGGTATCCGCGTACTTGGTGTTCAAGCTCGCGCAGGTAACGACCAACCCGGTCACACCTGGCAACGTGGCGTATTCAATAACTTCCCGGCATTCCCGGCAGGTATTGTTCGCCCCGATGAGCCTGACAACCACAACCTTGAAAACCGCAACCAAAACTGGATGACCTTCATGGGCTTTGTGTCCGCAGTTGATCAAAGCTACCCGAACGTATCCGGCGTAGGACGTGTACACCCCCACGGTGTAACCCTCTACTTGCCCGGACAAAACATCACCGATGTTCGCCAAGAAGGTATCCTCGAAGTTCGCTTCTTCCTTTCCATCGAAGCAGGTTACGAATGGAAATACGGTCCCGAAGTTGACGTAACAATCAGCGGTAATGGTGTTGCAAACCTTCTCGGTACTTGCCGTTATGGTCTTTTGGGCGGACACGAGTGCAACCACGACTGCAGCTACACCGTAACAATCGCTTACGCTCGTGACCCGATCAGCGTTCGTGACATCGCTATCACCGAAGTTGAAGTTGGCACGCTCTACAATGTAGGCCGCGTATCTCTTCCCGACGTGTATATCGAAGTTCATGACAATGACCGCTTCGAAATCGGTTCTGAAATTTGGCTTTATATCGCGACCGGTAACATGGCTCGCTCAAACGACCTTCAAATCGAATCTGCAAGAATTTCCTTCATCAACGACCGCTATCCGTTTAACGAAAGCGGACTCCGTTTAGACCAAACACGCAGATTGCACCACCCACGCGGTAACTTCTGGCTCGACGGTATTGCTTACACTGTATCTCGTCAGCCATATGCAAACAGCAGCCCCGTTATCCGCATCGAAGACATCGTTGTAAGCGGTCAAGTGTTCCCGGATACCAACTACTATCTCGTAGTTTCCGGTACGCATATCGCACAAAACGACCAAGAAGTTCGCGCAGCACGTCTCCCCGGAACCGTTGGAGCATACCCCTGGTATCTTGGTGCTCACCTTGCAGCAGGTAACGTAGGTGTATTCACAACCTTGCCCTTCAACCATGTTATCGTTGCACACGGCGAAGGCGGAGTTGGCGGAGCAATTGACGCACCCGGCGGAGCACACGGACAACGCGCTTCCTTCACCGAACACATGATTGTTAACGTAGACGGCGCAGACATTCGCCCCATCGCATTTACAATCTATGGCAACGCTCGCGTAACAAAAATGAACCCACGCGTATTTGCTAACTTTGCAGGCGGCACAACCGACTGGAACGGCGACACAAATACCGCTACGTTCGAAGGCCCCAACTGGATTACAGGCGAACAAGTCACCGTTGCCCTTACAACCGGCCAAGCAGCCGCTTCTGTAAACGGACGCAATGTTGACATCGCTACGGAAGCACTTCAACCGCAATTTGCCGGTCAAATTGTTCCCGTAATCGTTGACGGTCGTATGTATGTACCCGCTCGTTTCCTTGCTAACATGTTCGGTGTACCCATCGACTTTACAGGACACGGCGCAAACATGACCATCATTCTTGGTTAATCTAAGAATTTAAGCAACAAAAAGGAAAGAGTCGGGAATTTTTCCCGGCTCTTTTCTTAATTGTTGTACAAATCTCAAGAGGGGAGCATGTTAAATGTTTGTACGGGTAATAAGCGGTGCGATTATGGGTGTGGAGAGTTGTCGTGTTGAGGTTGAGGTGGATATTTCGAGCGGGTTGCCTGTTTTCGATATTGTTGGCTTGCCGGATTCCGCCGTTAAGGAAAGCCGTGAACGGGTTCGGGCGGCGATTCGAAATGCCGGATTTGCGTTTCCGGTTAAGAGGATTACCGTAAACCTTGCGCCTGCGGATATTCGCAAATCGGGGCCGGCTTACGATTTGCCTATTGCGGCGGGCATTTTGATTGGTATGGGGATTATTAAGGGGGATACGCAAGCTTTTTTTGCGGGGGAATTGTCGCTGGATGGCGCGGTGCGACCGGTTAGCGGGATTTTGCCGATGGTGCTTGAGGCGAAGAGGAATGGCACGCGGGAGGTTTTTGTTTCGGCGGATAATGCGGAGGAGGCCGCGCTTGTTGAGGGCGTCGAAATTTATGCGATTGAGGATTTAATGGGACTTGTGCAACATTTTTCGCAAAAGCGAATGGCGAGGTACGAGCCGAAGGTGTCGCCGTTTTCGCGGGGCGATAATACATATGACGTCGATTTTTCTGACGTCGCGGGGCAAGTTTATCTCAAGCGCGCATTGGAGATTGCGGCGGCGGGTTATCATAATGCGTTGATGATCGGGCCGCCGGGCGCGGGTAAAACGATGCTGTCGAGGCGGATGCCGACGATTTTGCCAAATCTCTTGCCGGAAGAAAGTATGGAAATTACGAAAATTTACAGCATAGCGGGACTGCTCGACGCAAAAAATTTACTGATGCGTACGCGGCCGTTTCGCACGCCGCATCATACGTCGTCGTATGTTTCGCTAACGGGCGGCGGCCGCATTCCCATGCCCGGCGAAATTTCTCTCGCCCACAACGGCGTGCTGTTTCTCGATGAGTTGCCCGAGTTTCAAAAAAAAGCACTGGAAACCCTGCGCCAGCCGCTTGAGGACGGACAAATCACAATTGCGCGAACCGGCGGGGTTTCGACGTATCCCAGCGTTTTTTTGCTTCTCGCGGCAATGAATCCCTGCCCGTGCGGCTATTTGGGAACGCCGCGCTGCACATGTTCTGCGCCGGATATTTCACGCTATCTCGAAAAAATTTCGGGCCCGCTGCTTGATCGTATCGACATACAAGTCGAAGCGTCTCCCGTTGTTTATTCGGAACTCGGGGGCGATAAAAAGCCCGCCGAAAATTCCGCTTCAATTAAAGAGCGCGTCGAAAACGCCCGCATCATACAAACCAAGCGTTTCGCCGGCGACACAAAAGACACGCGCTTCAACGCAAAAATGACCGCGGAGCAAACAAAAAAGTATTGCAAGCTCGGCGGCGAAGCGGCTGATTTATTAAAAAACGTATTTGAGTCAATGTCCCTATCTGCACGTGCGTATCATAAAATCCTAAAAATCGCCCGCACAATCGCCGACCTTGCAGACGCGGCGGATATTTCGGTCGAACATATCGCAGAAGCGATTTCATATCGGGGGCTGGATAGGAAGTTTTGGTAGGTGACCGGCGACCGCATCCGGACAGTTCCTAATGTCGCCTACCGCCGGACGCCCACGGTGTCCATTGCACGCTTGGCGTGCTTTTGTGTTTGCATATTTTATGCATTTGCAATAAGATATATGTAGATATATTTTATGACAAGGAAGTGTTTTTATGGTTCAGGCGAAAGAAACAAGGGTTGCGCAATGGGGTGCAAGCCTTGGTGTTCGGCTTCCAAAAGAAATTGCGGATTCTGTCGGCATCAAAAATAAATCGATGGTTAGGGTGGAAATAAAGTACGGTTGCATACAAGTGATACCCGTCAAAGAACAGCCCTGTCACATGCAAATACCGACAGGAAAAGTATCATGCACGTTAAGTTAAACAAAACCGCCACCACAGGCTTTGTACTTTGCGACCAAATACGAGCCGTTGACCTTTCAAGCCGAAAATTCAAAACGGTTGATGTCTTAGATTACGATACTTTGTGGGATGTTTGCGACATCATAAAAGGTGCTGTGGACATACTCGAAACACCAACGTAGCCGGCTTACTCCTCCGCGAAAATTTCCGCCAAGTCGATTTTAAGCCCCTCAAGCACATGCCCCGGAATAATGTCCGGCGCGCTGTAATTTTGTGAGTAATAGCGGTTGTTTTCCAAAACATATACTTCGACTGTTTTGTTGTCCGGGTCGGCTATCCAGTACTCGCGCACGCCGGCTTCGAGATATTTTTTGTGCTTTAAAACACGATCTACATACGCGCTTCCCTGTGAAAGTACTTCGATTACCATGTCCGGCGCGCCGAGAATGCTTTGCCCTTTTTTGTCAATCTTATTTTTGTCGCAAAGAACAAACACGTCGGGCTGAACCACCGTGTCGTCGTGTTTATTTCTTTTATTTGCACTCAGACGCACGTCAAGCGGTGCGATAAACGCCTCGCATCGCCTGCCCGCGAGAAATGCGTCGAGTTGCTTCCATATACGTTGCGCTACTCGTTGGTGTGCAATCCTCGGCGCGGCCATTGCATAGATCTGCCCGTCGATAATTTCGCAACGAAAATCGTCACCCAATTTCAGATAATCCGAATAAGTCATATTGCATTTTCTCCTTTGGCAACAATTTGTGCAACACTGCGTTCATTGCCGCTTCGTCGAGCGGTTTTGCCAAACTGTCATTCGCGCCTCGTTTGATAAAAATCGAATGCGCATCATCTGTTACATCGGCGGACAGCATAACAATCGGCACGCCGGCGAGTTTTTCGTCGGGCAGAGCGCGAATTGCGGAAACGGTTTCCGCGCCGTCCATATCAGGCATCATGTAATCCATAAAGATCAGATCATATTCGTCTTGCATCAGCTTTTCGATAGCGACCGCACCGCTTGCACAAATGTCAAGTTTCATGCGATAGGGCGCGAGAAGCCCTTTGGCAACCAGCAGGTTTATTTTAACGTCGTCAACAATCAAAACACGCGCATTCGGCGCAATGAAAGGAATTACGACCGGTTCATTATCCGGCGCAACTTCGCACTGAATTTTTTGCGGCATTACGACCGAGAAAACGCTTCCCTCGCCGTAGGTTGACGTCGCCCGCACCTCGCCACCCATTGCTGTAACCAGCTTTTCTGTAATTGCGAGGCCGAGACCTGTTCCCTCAATGCCGCGATTGCTTTGCGCGTCAAGCCGCGAGTATTCGCTGAACAAGGAAGCAAGATCGGCTTCCTTTATGCCCTTACCGCTGTCGCGCACTTCGATATGTAATAAAAATGCGTCCTCGACGTTTTCGCCGCGGAGATTAAATTCAACAAATCCGCGTTCGGTATATTTTACGGCGTTGGAAAGCAGATTTATCATGATTTGATGCAAGCGAAGCGCGTCGCCGACAAGGATTTCCGGCAATTTGGCCATATTACAGCGAAACGCAAGCCCCTTCTCCTCCGCTTGTATGCGAATGATATTGCAAACGCCGCTTACGAGATGTTCGGGGCTGTAATCGTCTTCGATAATTTCCAGCTTGCCGCTTTCGATTTTAGAAAAATCCAGTACATCGTTTACGATCGACAAGAGTGTTTGTCCCGCTTGATTGATATTTTCGACATGGGTTCGCGCCGCGCCGTGCATATCCTCACGCAAAGCCAGCTTGCTCATGCCCAAAATAGCGTTCATTGGGGTGCGAAGCTCGTGGCTCATTTTTGCGACAAAATCCCTGAGCCGCTTTTTTTCTGCAAGCGAATCCTGTTCACGTTGTTTTAACTGCGCAATCATATCGTTAAATGCTTCCGAGAATGCGCCCAAAAAGTCAACGCGCTGGTTGTAATTGCCTTTTGCGACCGTTTGCGCTTGCCAAGTAAGATGCCGAAGTGACGCGTGCAAATTTTTCAGCGGCGCGGCCAAATGGTTTGACGGTGGGGGCAACTCGTAATCAAGTTCGCCCTCAGACAAACGAAGCGACAACTCCCTAATTTCGCCGATCATTTGCCCAAAATAAATAAGACCTTTTCCAAGATCTCGAAAATCTTCCGGCAAGGCGTCGACGTCAAGCGACGCACCGGAAGGGGCGTAAATAATGTCGCGCAAGTATTCAAACAGCAGATCGGGGGGATTTTTTTTAAGCATTGCAAATAAACCTGCAGGTTCTGTCGCCGTTTGCCCAGCAGTCGATTTCGCGAACGGTGTACGGAGTGCCGGTATATGCCTCTAAAATCGCGGAAATAAAGCCCTCGTCATAGTTGCAAACGACTTTGCCCGAGATGGGCAAGCCGCTGCAATCCAGATCTTCACCGACGGTAAGTACGATCTCTTTCGCGTCCTCGCTTACGGACTCGAGGCGCAACATGCCGATTTTAAGTTCGGAAAGCACTTGTTGGAGGGCGGCAATAAAATTATCAAAATCCGGCGTAAGGTCGAGTTTGTTTTTGGCAAGCTCGCGCCCGGCGATATATCCGGCCTCGCGGAAAATTTCATTTGCGGCCTCCATGCCATATCTTTGCTCAAGCACATCGCGCATAGTAAACTGCATCAGGCGATACACAATTACGGGCATTCCCTCACCCAAATTGCCGCGCCCGATATTAATGTCTCCAAGCCCCAGCCAGGTGAACCCTTCGCGTTCCGCATTATGCAAAAATATATTTTCCATATGTATGCACCTCCATTTGTGAATTTTATAATTTCGAGTTGTAAGGAACTGTTGTCATAAAAATGATATAATCGGTAAAAACAAAGATTGTCAATTGACGTCATTGCAACTTCATTATATCAGTCCGACCAATAAGTTTCCACCGGTCGCATTGGCAGAACTCGAAGCCACCTACAAAGCCATGCTGAGGGAAAACCTCGGCTAAAAAATTAGTTAGGAGTTGATGAAGATGATAAAAGCATTCCAAGGACATTTTCAAGAGGGGCGTTTCGTGTCCCCGCAAACCGCCGCAATCCCTGAATATGTGGAAGTCTTTATTGTCGTTACGGATAAAACCGTACCCGCAACACAGGCAAATTTGAACACCCAACGGCAAGCCATAGAGGAATTCACACGCACATTTACCGGCAATGAATCGTTAGGTGATGCCATTAGCAAAATCACCTCTCAAAATCAAGGTGCAAAAAAGAATCCGCGCATCCTTCGTGATTATGAACCTAATAAACCCAGCTTGTTGGGATGCATGGAAGGTCTCGTTAAAATACCGGATGATTTTGACGAGCCGTTAGAAGAAATGAAGGAGTATATGTACTAATGAAATATCTTTTGGACACCCATGTGCTTTTGTTGACAATGCTTGAACCCGGCAAGCTGTCCCGATCGGCGCAAAAAATTGTCACAGATGCAAGCATTCCCAAATTCATTAGCATTTCATCTATCTGGGAAATCGCTATCAAGAACCGTATCGGCAAATTACCGCTGTCTATGGGGATTGATGGGGTATTCGATACCCTTGATGCAAGTGCCGTAGGCATTATGGGTATCGACCGACAACACATCGAAATTTACACTTCGTTGCCACTGTTGCACCGTGACCCATTCGATGGAATCATCGTCGCCACCGCCATGCTGGAAAAAATGACAATCGTCACAGCAGATGAAAACATCCAAAAATATGACGTGCCTTGGACTTGGTAATAACTGAATGGGGCGTGTTGCCACTACGCAAGCGGCACGCTTTTTGGTCAAATTTCAGCTTGTTTCCGCCGCTTGTTTTTACGATTTTACGTCGCACCGATTTTTCCGTACGCAAAAATGCAACACTTGCAGTCGCCGTGCAAGCATGGTAAAATATGTACAGTCGGTAGAGATAAGAAGGTCGATGCAAAAGAAATAAAAAAAGCGCAAGGCCCATGACGGTGCGGAAACACCTCATGGGGAGTGTAAGTGATCCATAACCATCACCTACAAACACAGGGAATACCTGCCCATTGCAACCTCAGTATACTAAATCCTCGTCTTCCATACAAGGCGGCGTTGTATTTATGCGGGGGAA
>JGI24703J35330_11748244_pt1 | contig 12481 bp, 9 predicted proteins | sample TergutNt197P1_FD_35330 | JGI IMG/M metagenome (IMG submission 35330) | reverse complement strand
GTGACCAATTTCCATTTACCGAAATCGACCTTGATTATGATGATTTCAGCCCTCGCAGGAAAGGAATTTGTCATGAAAGCATATGAGGCGGCCATCCACGAACGTTATAGATTCTTCAGCTTCGGTGATGCGATGTTGATTAAATGTAAGTAGGTGATGAAATGACAAAGGAAGAATTAAGAGAAAAACTAGACCTAGAATAAAGTATGGAAAATGAAATAGTTTGAATAGTTGGGGATGTTATTTAACGCTTTAAAATGGTATAATGGTACAAACGAGTGTTGCTTGAGTATAAAAATATTATGCTTATACTAAAAGGTAGGTGAATTCAAATGGGTGACATTTTAAATCCTGGTTATGAAAAATTTAAAATAAGCCTTGGCTCAGAAAACTATGTAGATAAAACAATGCTTTTGCGAGAAACAAACACATTATACAATACAGAGCGAAGATTTATTTGCGTTAGTCGACCTAGAAGATTTGGAAAGACAATGGGTGCAAATATGCTTGCTGCTTATTACGGTTCATATGTTGATTCTAAGAAACTATTCGAAAATTTTAAAATTGTAAATGATACAAGTTTTGAGACATATCTCAATCAGTCTAATGTTTTAATGGTAAACATACAAGAATTTTTAAGTTTGAGTTCAACCGTTGAGGAAATGATTGGTTTTATTAAAACTTCTATTACTGATGAAATTGCCGAAGCGTATCCAGATTTAAAATTTAAAGCAATAGACAATTTTATCCAAGTGATGAAAGATACTTACCGATTTACAGGAAAACCCTTTGTAATTCTCATTGATGAATGGGATTGTTTGTTGCGCGAAAACAAAGAGGATGTCGATGGCCACAAAGATTACTTAGATTTTTTACGTTTGTGGTTAAAAGATCAAGTTTACGTAGGTCTTGCATATATGACAGGAATTTTGCCTATTAAAAAATATGGCACTCAATCAGCACTCAATATGTTCAAAGAATATTCGATGACCTTGCCTGGTAGGTTTCAACAATTTTTCGGATTTACTAGCTTCGAAGTAGAACAACTTTGTCGCGAAAATTCTATGGATTTCAGTGAAATGAAAAACTGGTATAACGGTTATTTTGTGGACAGTGAACAAGCTATATACAATCCGAAATCTGTAATTTCTGCATTAGAGGATAAAAAATTCTCGAATTATTGGAGCAAAACTGAAACCTTTGAGACACTTCGTGATTACATTCAATTTGATTTTGATGACTTACGCGAAAAAATAACCATTTTATTATCAGGAAACGCAGTGCGCATTGAAAATGAAACCTTTGTCAATGACATGACAACATTTTATTCCTCAGATGACATTTTAATTTTGTTAGTCCATCTTGGTTACCTTGCCTATTATAGCGAGACTGAGAGTGTTATTATCCCTAATGAAGAAGTGAAATTGGAATTTGTGAAATCAATGAAAACATTAAATTGGGATAATGTTATTTCTGCCATTAAAGATTCAACGGCATTACTTAATGCTATTTGGGATTTAGATTGCGAAAGTGTAGCAAGTAATCTCGAAAAAGTGCATCAAGAAAATACCGCAATTTTGAATTACAACGATGAAAATGCACTAAGTGCTATCATTTCATTGGCATTATATGCTGCAAAAGATTACTATACTATTATTCGTGAGTTTCCTGCTGGAAAAGGGTTCTCTGATCTTGTCTTTATACCGCGAAAAAAACATCTTGACAAGCCTGCTTTAGTAGTTGAATTAAAGTGGAATAAAACGGCTAAAAGCGCTATCGACCAAATTAAGAAAAAAAATTATCCAGCGGCACTCGATGAATACCAAGGAAGTTTATTATTAGTAGCTGTGAATTACGATAAAAAGACTAAAAAGCACGATTGCATTATTGAATCGTATAATAAAGCAAAAGACAACTAATTTGACCACGTTAGGTTAAATTAGTTGCCTTCTTTTAATGAATTGCAGGTGAACAACATGTTAGAAATATACGTAGGACCAGAGGGAAATTTCTCAACCATCAGCGAAGCTTTACTTGCTATTTCTTACAACACCAAAGCGACCCTCTATCTCGCAGCGGGGATCTATGAAGAAAAAATCTTCTGTGAGAAAAAGAACATCACTTTCATCGGCGCAGGACCAGATAAAACCATCATCAAATGGAACGACTACGCCAACAAACCTCATCCTGATGGTCGAAAATACGGAACATTCCGTAGCTACACGGCATTTTTTGCTGGTAGGGTTGTGACCGTAAAAGATTTGACTATTTTAAATACATCTGGGGATAATAAAATAGTTGGGCAAGCCATTGCCGCTTATGTGGATGCAGAAGTAGCTCATTTTACTAATGTTCATTTTGATAGTTATCAAGATACACTATTCTGTGCTCCTTTGCCTGATATAGAACATCAAGTAGGCGGATTTTTAGGTCCCCGCATGCACACCTTGCGTCACTCTAGCTTCCAATTTTACCACAATTGCAAAATTGCTGGTAACGTTGACTTTATTTTTGGTGGTGGAGATGTCCTCTTCCATGATTGTGAAATCAACTCCAAAGCCCTATTCAAAGACGAAATCGGTTATGTAGCAGCTCCATCTGGAAAAGCTAGCGGCGCAGGATTCGTCTTCACAGGTTGCAGATTCACTTCCGAAACCGCCTCTAAAGGATCTGTTTTCTTTGCACGACCATGGCGAGAAGAAGCAAAAGTTGCATTACTAAACTGCTATTTGGGCGACCATATCCACGAAGCAGGATTTTCACCATGGAACGCAGAAGACACAATCGAAAAAAATTCCCGCACGACCTTTATCGAGCACCTTTCCTATGGCCCAGGAGCTAACACCACAAAGCGCATTTCCTGGATAAAAAAACTAGATTCTGAAGCTAGCAAATCACTAAATATGCGGATCGAACATGCAACGATTGCTTGGGGAATTGGCAAATAGAAGGGTTAATCTACAAGAAAATCGTTTTCGTACCTCTTTAGAGGTTTGAATTTGGTCAAAAACTGTGATATAATAATTAAATGTTTTAATAATCAAAATATTTTCGAAAGCAACCTAATCCACCATACACCCTAAAACTGTACTTGTTAATGTTGTTAAACCAACCTCCCGCTTTAATCGGTAGTATAGTATTAGTTAAGATTAAGTACTAGGTGAATTAGGGGAAATTCCATAAAATTTACGAGGTGAGAAAACATGGCAATAAAAATTGATAATGAATTAGGAAGAATCAACATTTCAAAAGAGGCACTTGCAGTTGTAATTGGAAATGCCACTAATGAATGTTACGGTGTAGTAGGTATGGCATCAAAAAGTCCTGTTAAAGATGGGCTTGCTGTTGTCTTAGGACGCGATAATTTCGCAAAAGGTGTAAATATAACAGCAAGTGTTGACGATAAAGTTGATATTGAAATTTATGTAGTCGTTGCACTAGGAGTTAAAGTATCAGAGGTATGCATCGGAATTCAAGAAAAAGTACGTTACGTGGCAGCACAAACATTTGGGGAGCATATCAATGATATCAACGTATTCGTTCAAGGTATCAAAGGTTTAGAATAGGAGAGTTGAAAATGGCTAATCAAATTACAGGTAACGATTTCAAAAAAATGCTTGTAGCAGGTGCGCGTAACCTTGCCAATCATTCAGACATCGTTGATAAACTAAATGTATTCCCAGTACCAGACGGAGATACAGGAAAAAACATGACCATGACTTTTACAGCAGGTGCTACGAAAATTGGAAGTTCATCTGAAAAATCCATTGGTGTTCTTACCAAACAATTATCACGAGAACTTTTAATGGGAGCGCGCGGGAATTCAGGTGTTATCCTCTCACAACTATTCCGTGGCTTTGCTACGGGTCTAGCCGATCTTGAAGTTGCGACGATTGAAGATCTAGCAAATGCCTTAGATTCTGGTGTTAGAACGGCCTACAAAGCGGTTATGAAACCTGTTGAAGGAACTATTTTAACTGTGGCTCGTCAATCCTCAGCTGCCGTTCTTGAAAAATATGAAGACTTTGATGATGTTGTGGCATTCTATGAATTTGTGGTTGATCAGATGAAAAAATCGTTAGCGGGGACGCCTGATTTACTACCTGTTTTAAAAGAGGCCGGTGTGATTGATAGCGGCGGTCAAGGGCTTGTTTATGTTTACGAAGGGTTTCTAAAAGCATTAAAAGGTGAAGAGGTTCTATTGGATGATAAAGCAAGCGTAGAGTTAACGGGGGATCCGAATCTTGATTTCGACCATGATGAGTTTGGCTACTGTACTGAATTTATTGTCCGTTTAGACGGCGAAAAAGAGCCGTTTAATGAAACTATGTTTAGACAGAAATTAGGCGAATTAGGTGATTCAATTGTAGTTGTACAAGACGAAGATATTGTCAAAGTACACGTACACACATTAGTACCAGGCGATGCTTTAAACATGGCACAACTTCATGGAGAATTCATCACTTTAAAAATTGAAAATATGACAGAGCAGCATAGCGAACTAGTCGCAGAGCAACAGACACCAGAACAAAAAGAATTTGGAGTGATTGCTGTTGTTTCAGGAACAGGTGTTAAGGACTTATTTGAAGATTCAGGCGCTCATTATATCATCGAAGGTGGGCAAACTATGAATCCGTCCACAGAAGACTTTATTAAAGCAGCTCGCGAATTAAATGCGAAAAACGTTATCATCTTGCCAAATAATTCCAATATAATTATGGCTGCTAATCAAGCTAAAGATGTAATCGAAGACATGAATATTGTGGTTATCCCGACGAAAACTATTCCACAAGGGTATTCAGCGCTTGCGATGTATAACGAACATATGCCGCTAGCGCAAATGGAATCTGATATGACAAATGCTATTGCAGGTGTTAAATCAGGTGCAGTGACCTATGCAGTTCGCGACACGAACATGAATGGTATTGACATTAAAAAGGATGATTTCATCGGTATTCTCGATAAAGATATTGTTGTTTCAACATCAACGCTTGTCGAAACTTCTCAGAGTCTTATGTTACAAATGCTAGACGAGGATGCTGAGTTAATAACTATCATTTATGGCGAGGGTACTGATGAAGTTGAAGCTGAAGCTTTAGCGACGTTTGCTAGTGACAAATTCTCTGACGCAGAAGTGACCATTGTTAAAGGGGATCAACCTGTCTACGCTTATGTTATTGCGGTCGAGTGATAACATTGGCATAATATAAAATCATAATAGAATTTTGAAAACTGGATAAGGTGAAACCTATCCAGTTTTTGCCAAGTTAAATAAACGAAAAAGAGGTATAACTATGAATTTAAATCCAAATTATAATCCTTACCCCTCTCATAGGAGTGTGACCTATGGAAAAAATGGGATGGTAGCAACCTCACAACCCTTAGCTGCGCAAGTAGGACTTGATATCCTTAAACAAGGTGGCAATGCTATTGATGCAGCGATTGCAACAGCGGCTTGTTTGACCGTGGTTGAACCAACCTCAAATGGCATCGGAGGTGATGCTTTTACTATCGTTTGGTTTAAAGATGAGATGCACGGACTCAATGCTAGTGGACCCGCACCAAAATCCATCTCAATTGAAAAAGTAAAAGCATTAGGAAAATTTGATCAAGGTGATCAAGGCGAAAAAATGCCTACTTTCGGATGGACACCTGTAACGGTACCAGGAGCCCCATCAGCATGGGCTGCTTTATCGGAAAAATTTGGGAAATTACCACTTTCTGTAATTCTTGAACCAGCAATCCGCTATGCCAAAGAGGGCTATCCTGTTTCGCCAATTTTGGGTCATTCTTGGAATAATGCTTACAATTTTTACAAGAAAAAAATGGATGAAAGGAAATACTCGGAATGGTACAAGACATTTGCGCCGAGGGGGCGTGCCCCTAAAGTGGGTGAAATAATAAAACTCCCTGATCATGCTAGAACGTTAGAAGAAATTGCTAAGACGAAGGCAGAAAGTTTTTATCGTGGCAAATTGGCTGAAAAAATTGTCGATTCTTCAAAAAAAGCGGGTGGATTTTTAGCACTTCAAGATTTGGCAGATTATTATCCGGAGTGGGTTGAACCGATCAAAATAAACTATCGTGGTTACGATGTTTGGGAACTACCGCCAAATGGGCAAGGATTAGTAGCCTTGTCTGCCTTAAATATTTTAAAAGAATTTTCTTTTTCGTCAACAACCCGAGACACTGTAGATACCATTCATAAACAAGTCGAAGCTTTGAAAATCGCTTTTACAGCAGGCAAAAAAGCAATTACTGATCCAAAACTAATGGAGCAAGATCAGATAAGTTATCTCCTTGGCGATGCATTTGCAAAAGAAGCGGTTTCTAAAATCGCTACATCTGCCTTAGATTCAAAGGCAAGTGATCTGGCAAAGGGGGGAACGGTCTACTTATGTACAGCAGATTCAGACGGCAATATGGTTTCTTATATCCAGAGCAACTATATGGGATTTGGTTCAGGCATCGTTATTCCCGAAACAGGCATAGCAATGCAAAATCGAGGTGCTGATTTTAGCCTTGATCCAAATCATGCCAATGCCTTAGCTGGAGGTAAAAAAACGTATCATACGATCATTCCTGGCTTTCTTACAAAGGATGGACAAGGAGTAGGGCCTTTTGGTGTAATGGGTGGTTATATGCAGCCTCAAGGTCATGTCCAAGTCATAATGAATACAATTGATTTTGCCTTAAATCCACAAATGGCATTAGATGCGCCTAGGTTTCAATGGCTAGAAGGAAAGAAAATCGAATTAGAAAAAAATTTTCCAACCCATCTTGCAAGTGAATTGGCTATGCGTGGTCATGATATTAAAATTGCTTTATCATCGGCATCTTTCGGAAGAGGACAAGTTATTTGGCGAAATCCTGAAAATGGCGTCTTCTCGGGTGCAACGGAGTCTAGGTGTGATGGCAGCGTTGTCGCTTATTAAAATGAAAACAACCTTTTGGAATGGACTTTCATACATTTCAAAAGGTTGTTTTGCTAAAAATTGCAAAAAAAAACGAGCTTGCTAGGTTTGGGGGGAGACCTAGAAGCTCTAATGAATAGGGGATTAGGGGGGTTACCCTATCCACTATCAACCATTATAGCACAATGAAAAACGAAATGCAAGCTTTTTTTTAAAAAAAATATTTTTTTTTGTCATCTCATCAAATATTTTGTTGAAACCTTTGATTTCAAGGCAAATTTGTGACAAAAAGTGAGATAAGAACTGGTAATATAACAGAAATTTTGTCGTTATAATTGCATTTTTTTCGTTTTCGCGTTTATCACTATGCCAATCCAATCAAATGCCCCAATTCACGCGTGGCAAGCCCGGCTACAACGCCAATAAATGGGTTGTTTGTTAATTTCGTTACTGCCATAGTTACCCCAGCAACTGGCAAATCAGAGGCGAAGCCTGGATTTCTTAACTGAGGTAAAAATGTTGAGAAGACTCCGATAATCACCAAAAAGCCAGCAATGCTTTGCGTTGGCATATATTTTGCAATCTTAGTCACGACCCCGACAATAAGTAGGATGGCTAATACAGTTAGCACCGCTACATTGCCTGCAACAGGCCAAGGTGCTGAGGCTGTTCCTGAAATAATTGTCTCTAGTGGCATTCCACCAAATAGTTCACTTGCAAAACCAGCAATCCCGCTGACTAAGGTTAAGTGGTCAAAATTTTGCGGTAGTGGACCATCTAGTCCTGCTGCGTTACCAGCCATTCCTGCATTGATTGCCCCAAAGGATGTCGTAATTCCAACACCTAGACAAATCAGAGCCATCGCAGCAATGATTGCTTTGACTGTAAACTTAGGTTTCACCACTTTCCAATCATCTGATTGCCAATATTCCTTTGTCCAAAACTTTCCATTTTCGGTTTCACCATCAGGAATGACTAAATCGTCATCTTTTTGACGTTGAAAAATCAAATAATAAGCGGTTGATAAAGAAACTGAACCCGCAACCGTATAAACGAGTACATTTGGATCACCGAAAAACCAAAAATAAATAACAAAAGCACTTAATAAAGAAACGACCCCGACACCTAGATTTCCTTTTTGCTTATCGACAATAAAATCCGTTCCGACGCCAGTTAGCATCAAACCTACACCAGCCATCATTCCAGCCATAATCGCTGGACCAACGAAATTAATTGCCGCTGAAATCGAGCCTGTTAATCCTAAAATTGCCATAATTACAGAAGATAAAAGAAGAGCAGCAACCCGTTGTTCACGTTCTGCGGTTTTACCTGCTAATGCAATCATGGCTGACTGACCTGTAATAGGAGTAATAAGTCCCAACATACCACTTAAAATGGCAGCAATCACTAACCCAATACTTGCTGGTTTTAGTTTAAAGCCTTGGGTTTGCGCAAATACCAACTGGGTTAATCCATTGACCGTTACAAATATAACCCCTAATATAAATGGTACAAAATAATTCATCTGATAACCTCCTCAAAATTCAACATTGTCCATTGTAGCAAATAACTCCAAAATAAGCAAATGTTTTTAATCAATTTGCAGTATTTTGGTGATATTGGTCATTTAATTTGGAGGGGTTGCCCAAAAATCTTTTTAATTTTGAGGTAAAAAGAGGAGATTAAATACTTGACAATTTGACGTGAAGTGTGTAAAATTTACACAATGTATTAAAAAAAGCCGCTTTAATCTAAGTCCAGAGAGACTAGGAAGTACATAATTTTTGTGAATTTCTTTTATGTGCGTCCTTTTTGGCAATTTGGCTAATTTGGACTTTTTTTAAGGCAAAAAATCAATAGAGGTGATTTTCTGATGGAAGAAAAATTAATATTAGATACACATGAAAAGCCGAAACCTTTTCAATGGATATCTTTAAGCGCGCAGCATGTTTTAGCAATGTTTGGGGCAACGATTTTAGTACCAATGTTGACTGGTTTACCGGTGGGATTGACGTTAATTTCGTCTGGGGTTGGAACATTAATTTATATTTTTTGTACTAAAGGGAAAGTACCAGTTTTCTTAGGCTCATCATTTGCATTTATTTCACCGATTGTGGCTGCTAGTGCTGCTTCAGGGCAGGGAGGCATTACGGGTGGGCTGATCATGGTAGGAATTCTTTATGTGATCATTGCTGTGATTATCAAATTTGCTGGAACAGGCTGGATTGGGAAAGTCTTACCACCAGTTGTGATTGGACCAACTATTATGATTATTGGATTGTACTTAGCACCGGTTGCTGTTAGATGGTCGACACAGTGGGAAGGAGCTAGAGCAGGGGATTGGTCGATGGTTTATGTTTTGATAGCTCTGATCACCTTAATGACAGCTGTTTTTGTATCAACCTACACAAAAGGGTTGTTCCAATTGCTTCCAATCTTTTTTGGAATGGTTGTTGGGTATGTTTCGGCGATTGTTTTGCCCCTTCTATTCGGGCTGATTTTTGGTGCTGATTCGTATCTTGCTAGAACCATTGTTGATTTTTCGGCCATTGGAAATACTGGCTTCTTCAATGCTTTAAATTTTGCTATTTTCAATTATACGCCTGTATTTTCTGGTGAAATTGCAGCTTTGATGTTGCCGGTAGCAATTGTAACCATCGCTGAGCATGTGGGTGATGTGTTAGTGTTAAATGATATTTTAAAGCGTGATTTAACTAAAAAGCCTGGACTACATCGAACGTTAATTGGAGATGGAGTAGCTTCAATGGTGGGCGGTTTAATTGGTGGACCTGCGAATACAACTTATGGTGAGAATATTGGTGTGGTTGGGTTGACAAAGGTTGCATCTGTTTGGGTGATTGGTGGTGCAGCAATAATTGCTATTTTATTAGGATTTATCGCCCCGTTTACAAATTTGGTTGCGACAATTCCTTTTCCTGTAATGGGTGGAGTTAGTATTTTACTATTTGGGATTATTGCTTCTTGTGGGGCACGTGTGATGATTGATGGCAAGGTTAATTTGGGATCGCAGCGCAATTTGATTATTGCCTCTGTAATCCTCGTGATCGGGGTTGGAGATATGCAAATTAACTTTGGTGCAATTACCATCGGTGGTATGGCGCTAGCTGCGATTGTTGGGATTATTTTGAATTTAATTTTACCCGTGAAGAAGGAAAAGGCGTGAAGCGGAATCGGGGTCAAATTTAGCTTATATTGACATTTTACTATTGTCATGGTATAATTTAATCATGTAAAGTGTCCAAATGTGACAATGAAGTGTCTCGTTATGGTGTAGTTAAAAAGTGCGGGGAGACTTGTATTATAATGACTTATGGTGTGGTTGGCACTTAGAAAAAGGAAGTGGAAGATATGTTAAAAAAGGTAATCGGAGTATTGCTGACAGCTTTGCTTGTTTTACAAATGATTGTGCCGACGATTGTGGTGGCAAATGATGGGTATGAGGTTGATGATGTGCTAGTTTATGTAGGTGTAATTGGTAATGAGCATTGTATTTTACCAGACGTTATGCATGCAGTTGAAGTTGGTTCGGAATTTTTCCTTAGTGCAGAGGGATGTGATCCATTACCTGGATACCGTTTCTCTCATTGGACGAGTGACCAAGCGGTAGAGTTTTTGGATGCAACGGCTTCTACAACATCATTTATTGTTCCAGAGGGAGGGGCTGTAATTAGGCTTGTATTTGTGCCAGAAGAAAATGGAAATACTGTATCGATAGCTGTAGGCGCAACACCAGGGGAGAGTTGTGATAGACATACTTCAATCTACACGTATGAAGTTGGAGCAGTGAAATTACTTAGCACATGTAATCCATTAGAAGGCTTCCGCTTTTCTCATTGGGAAAGTTCACACGATGCCGTTGAATTTGAAGACGCATTTGCACCGAGCACAACTTTCATAGTTCCAGACGTAGATTTCATCTCTATCACTGCTGTATTTTTGCCAGATTCGGTGACAACTGAACCAGAACCAACTGAACCAGAACCAACTGATCCAGAACCAACCAATCCAGAATCAACTGACCCGAAAACAACTGACCCGAAAACAACTGAACCGTCATCAACGTCTCCAACGGTTACAACTGAGCCATCAACAACAACTCCATCAATTACAGAACCATCCAGTGGAAGTAATAACTTACCGCAAACTGGTGCTGTAATAGCTAATCTTGGCTTAGTAGGTACTGCTCTCATCGGAGTAGGAGCTACATTGACAACTCTAAATAGGAAAAGAAAGTAAAAATAGATACTAATTTTGCTATTTAGTGCACATAGCGAGCACGCATCGCTTTTGTTAGTATTATAGATTTAAGATTACGAGGTGTTTTTTAAATGAGTAAGTTTAGCATGAACGGCAGGATACGTAAACAAATTGAAAAAAGGGGTTTGTATACAATAACGACAGAGCGTATGTCCTCGATACCGAAGATAACCCTTATCCTAGGCATTGTAGCACTTGTTGTCGGGGGAATTTGGTTGTTAGTAGCAGGCTATCCGACTGAAAGTGATGAATTTATGGAAATAGCAGGTTTATTCGGGATACCAGGTGTTTTACTTTTTCTGAATGGTTTTTTTGATCTTATTATCTCTCGTAGAAGAGTAGCTGCACGCAAAAAAGGTTTAGAGCTACTAGAGTTACAGTATGACAGATCAGCAAAAGAAATTTTGGGAGAAATTGATGAACAAATTCGCACGCAAAAAAAAGATATACCTGCAACGGAAGGGTTTGACTCTAAAAAGAGGGGCTTTATCGTAAAAGACTGGTACATTGCTCCAGAGTTTACTCGTTTTGTTAAGTTGAAAGATATTGCATGTGTTGCTAGTATGGATACATCTAGTACAAAAGCGCTAACTGCAAGAGGGACATACATTATCACTACAATGCATGAAGATGATGCAATAAATGATTTTTTTGGCGGTTCTGCTAACTGGAAGATAATTTTTGATATGATAAAGCAAGCCAATCCGAATGTCCTTACCCACCATGACAAAATCAACTTACGTGGGAAAGAAACTACAATTTTTGAAGCACTTCGTTTTGTAACATCCGACACACCATTGGCAGAAGATTCCCCAAAATTAACACGTGAGCGACGCGAGATCATGGATATCGTTATAGCAGCCTTTCTGAAATCACATGATGATTCGGTTATATCATAAAGTATATAATTATTTTTTACCTCGACCAGATAGACGATTTGCCTGTCTGGTTTTTTTACGCATTATCGTGTATAATGAAAGGAGCTAAATATATCAATGGTTAGGAGGTTGATGGTGTGCAACGTTATTTTATAAATAATAAGCAATTAATCAATGATCAAGTGACAATTCAAGGTGACGATGTCCATCATATCACAAATGTGATGCGTGGTAGCGTTGGCGAGCGTTTGATGGTTTGTTGTGAGAAGAAAAGTTATCTAGCAGAAATTACCCTGTTAAGTAAAACGGAAGTTCGGCTCAGGGTGGTTGAGGAAAAGGAAGAAAATGTAGAATTGCCTGTTTTTGTGACGATTGCGCAGGGCATTGTGAAGGGGGATAAGTTTGACCTAG
>JGI24703J35330_11748245_pt1 | contig 12498 bp, 7 predicted proteins | sample TergutNt197P1_FD_35330 | JGI IMG/M metagenome (IMG submission 35330) | reverse complement strand
TAATTCCTCCTACGCTCTTGCGCTTTTAATTAGTTTCATTATAGCAAAGTAAATTCAAAAAAAACGGAAATAGATTTTCAGTTAGAAAATAAATTTTGAACTAAACCGCTAGTGCGGTGGTTCGGTAACACAATTTTAAACTGACTAAAACTAAGTCAGATTAAATAATGGAAGCTCTTTTTATAAATCATAGAATCATTGATGAGTTAGGCATGGATGGTTATGTAAGAGTAAAAAATTCAAAATAAAATACTGAGTGTCATCAATGTTCCAAAGCTACAAACAAGCAACAACAAGAGATCATTCATCTGAATGATCTGCCGCAACAACAAGATCAAAATAAACAACCCCACAACAACCCCAACACTCATCCAAGAAGCCACTCCCTCCTGGATCAATATCAATGATGCTTGAGATAGCAACGTCAACGCAATTGAAATAAGCATGCCACAAACCAGGGGGATCATATACTTGATCATCATAAGCAACCGGTGACTTTCCTTAAACTTATCAAAGCATGTCAGTAAGATTAATGCACCGAATGCTGTTGCAGTAACAACTAACACGATCGCTAAAATCCCAAATACCCAGCCCACAAGAACACCACCCAAGCTATTACCATATGCAAACCCAATACCAGCGATAACAGACATGATGAAAGGTCCTGGCATGGCAGTCGCAATCCCGATGATCTGACCATAAAATACCTCAGCAGAAATGAAGCCACTTTGGACAAAAACAGCATCACCTACTGGGATATACGCTTCACCACCACCAAAAGAGGTTAACGCCGACATGATGACCCGAAAAGAAAATGCCCACGTATTAGCATCTTTAAAGATCAAAAACACGAACAAGGTAAAGATGCTAGCTATTCCTAAAAATAATGCTAAACTTTTGAGTGGTCTATAATCAAACGCCACTTTTTTTGCTATGCCTTTTTTTGTCCCAACATCATAAACAAGAGCTACTAACGCTAAAATCACCATCATCGTTGCAAAGACGAAACGCCATTCACTCCATATTTCCATGCCACCACTAGAAAGTGCATAAAGACCAGACAAGACAAGTGCAATGCCAAATTTAAGCTTTGAACCAGTTGCAAAAAAGACGATAAAAAATAAAATAAAGATTAAATCCATGATACTGATGGAAAAGATTGAAGGACTGTTGGTAGGGTAGGGGAGTAGTAGAGAAATCAGCCTTCTTACTGAATTTCCAGCGGTCAGTAAAAATGATACGATCATAACGAGCAAGTATTGAATCCGAGTATTTTTAGCTTTTGCTAGAAATTGGGTGTATTTTTTTCTAATAAATGAAAAGATAATTAATAAAATAAAGACAATAATTCCCACTGAAGCAAATCCGATATATCTAATGCCAGCTTCCCCAATCAATGAAAATCCTGTCGATATGACTAAGAAGATTAACGGACCTGGCAATGCCATTGAAAAGGCGCTTAAAAGAGCATATTTATTATTCCAAATCGCACATAGAGATATTGGTAATGAAGCAGGAGAGATGGATGCAATCATCACACAAAAATCGAACCTCTCCTTCTTAATCCAGTTCCTTTTTTGAACGAGCTCATTCTCAATAACAGGAATCAATGCAGCACCACTGCCAAATCCGATGACTCCCATTTTTAAAAAACAAAGCATAACCGATAAAAAATGGGGTTTTAAATTTTTCTTACTCATCTGAAAAACTGCTCCAATAATTTTTCTACACATTCATCTATTGTTAGCTCATTTGTATCTAGTATCATATCTGGATTTTTTGGCACATCATAAGGGCTAGATATTCCTGTGAATTCAGCTATTTCTCCATTTCTAGCTTTTTGATATAGTCCTTTAACGTCGCGGGTTTCACAAACTTCAAGTGGTGTAGAGACATAGATTTCTTTGAAACTTTCCCTTCCGATAATTTCTAATGCTTTCAATCTATCTTGCTGATAGGGTGAGATAAATGCAACTAAGACAATTAATCCTGCATCATTCATCAGCTTTGCAACCTCAGCAATACGCCTTATATTCTCGACTCTATCGGCCTCAGTAAAGCTTAGATCATGATTAAGTCCATGACGGATGTTATCTCCATCTAATATCATGGTGTGCATCCCTACGCTTGCAAATTTATTTTCTAAGGCATTTGCTAGGGTAGACTTGCCAGCTCCAGATAATCCTGTAAACCATAACGTTTGTGGTGTTTGCTTTTTAAGTCTCGCACGTATGTCTCGCGTGATGTCCGTTTTTTGCCAAACGACATGGCTAGAGCGAGTTAATGGTTGCAAAATCACACCACAAGCTGATGTCATATTGCTTATCCGATCAATGAGGATAAACCCACCTAAGGCATGATTTTGGATTGAAGTACTAACGGCAATCTTTTCGGAAAGGGCGATATCGCATGCTGCCAGTTCATTTTTGAATATTTGTGAGGCAGCAATATGATTACCCGAAGCAATATCAACTTTATATTTAATAGTCACAACTGTTGCTAAGGTCGTCTTTGTGCCACATTTGAGCAAGTAAGTTCTTCCTGCAATCAGAGGTGCATCTTCGGTCCAAAGAAGGGATGTTGTAAACAGGTCTGTGATTTCTATCTCTGCATCCTGTGTGAGTACTGACCCACGAGAAATGTCTACTTCACGGTTAAAAGTGAGCGTTACAGATTGACCAGCAACGGCTTCTGTACATTCACTGCCAGCTACTAAAATAGATTGGACATTTACCTCTTCTTTCGTCGGTAGGCAAGTAATGGTGTCATTAACTTTTATTTGACCCATTTCAATTTGTCCTTGATACCCTCTATGCATCTGGGGAGGACGGCTTACCCGTTGAACTGGCATAACAAAACCACGATTGTTTGTTTTTTCTGCAATTTCAACATCTTCGAGGTAAGAAAGTAGTGGTAAACCTTTATACCAAGGCGTTTTTAATGATTTTTTAACGACATTATCACCAACTGTCGCTGATAATGGAATGATTTCAATGCTATTAAAATTGAACTCTGAAACATATTTTAAAAAATCTAATCGTAATTGTTCAAATCGCTGCTGGTCGTAATGAACCACATCCATTTTATTGATGGCTAACACAAGATGTTTAACCCCCATCAATGCACAGATGCGAACGTGGCGCTTTGTTTGTGGCAAAATCCCTTTTGAAACATCAACTAAAATCACTGCCAAGTTAGCAAACGTTGCACCTACCGCCATATTTCGTGTATACTGTTCATGACCCGGACAATCAGCGACAATAAATGAGCGTTTGTTAGTAGTAAAGTAGCGATAAGCCACATCAATGGTAATGCCTTGCTCACGTTCAGCCATTAACCCGTCAAGTAGCAAAGAATAATCGACTTTCCCTTCACGGTTACTCAACTGACTATCAAGTTCTAATGCTTTTAAATGATCGACGAATAACAGCTTTGCATCATATAAAATGTGACCGATTAAGGTAGACTTTCCATCATCTACTGAGCCACATGTGATAAATTTAAGTAATGATTTCATCAAAAATATCCCTCCCTTTTACGACGCTCCATACTTCCTGGTGCTTCATGATCAATTACTCGACTTGTTCGCTCGGAATGAATGGCTGAAAGCGTCTCTTCAATAATGGCTTCTAAAGTGTCAGCCTCTGATTCATGTCCTCCTGTTAGTGGATAGTCTCCCATCGTCCGAAAGCGGATCTTTTTACGATGTATTTTTTCACCAACCTCAAGGCGCATGCGTTCATCATCAACTAAAATAATATTGCCATCACGATAGACAAAAGGTCGTTCTTTAGCAAAATACAAAGGCACGATGGGGATACTTTCTCGCTGGATATACTGCCAAATATCTTTTTCTGTCCAGTTAGAAAGCGGGAATACACGCATACTTTCCCCTTTATTTAATCGCGTGTTGTATAACTTCCATGCCTCTGGGCGTTGATTTTTAGGATCCCACGCATGAGCTTTATTACGGAAGGAAAATACCCGTTCTTTAGCACGGGACTTTTCTTCATCACGCCTACCACCACCAAAAATAGCGGTAAAGCCATATTTATTCAAAGCTTGTTTTAATGATTCTGTGTTAAGCATGTCAGTGTAAGTAGGACCATGGTCGAAAGGGTTAATCCCTTGCGCTATTGCATCCTCGTTAATGTGGACGAGGAGCTCAATTCCCAACTCTTTTACGCGGCGATCACGAAATTCGATCATTTCATGAAAGTTCCAAGTGGTGTCAATATGTAGCAGCGGAAAAGGGAGTTTTTCGGGATAAAAAGCTTTAAGGGCAAGATGTAGCATGACCGTACTATCTTTACCGATAGAATAAAGCATGGCAGGACGTTCACACTCAGCAACAACTTCGCGCATGATAAAGATCGCCTCAGCTTCAAGTTGATCAAGATGTGTCAAATGTTTCATTATAGTTTAACCTCCTAGGATAATCATTTCTTTATCCATGTAATCTTACAACAGTCAGTTGTCCTTCTAAACGGTCGATAGCGCTAAGTAAATATCTAAATGCAATTGAGCAAAGAAAATATCATTTCTCACACAGAAATTTGTTATATAGCTTTTTTTTTTGGAAAATTATGACGTTTTAGAAATGAGAATCGTTTAAATAATAGGTTAGTTGAACAGATATGAATGAACTTCCATATTTGAAGAGGAAAAGGTTTATAAGTATAAAAAACAACATATATTTAGGATAACAGAATCTGATCTAAAAGTTTGTATTTTAGTTCCCCATTTAATGCTCAAAATAAAAATTTATTTCCGTTTTTTTGAAATTTATTTTGTTAAAATGTCACCAACTAAAAAGTCAATCTTATTCCGAGGAGGGGGATTAACATTGATAACAGTAAAATAGACAAGTGGATGAAGGAACGTAATATCAGTCTTAATGAAAGTTTCAGCGATTCTTTTACTAGATATGCTCAAACTTATCGAAAAAAAAACAATTTGGCGAGCGTCAATATGGTATACAACCTGATCAACATTAACCATCAAAATGTCTATCATTGGCGACACAATCCAACAAGCACGTTGACAAAGGGTTTTTTGAAATATAATGTGATCACGCTTGCAACAGAATTGTTTGATCTAACGCACGAACAAATGGAAACGCTAGCCAATAAAGCGGGCATTTCATTATGTTTTTATTCAAAGAATTTTGATGAGAAAACAAGAGGTGAAGGGTTTGTGATCGACTTTAATAAGCTGCTTGCTACTTACCCTAAAAAGCTAGTTGAATTGTGTCATATAGCCTCGGTATCTGATCGAATGTTGCGATACATAAAGAGTGGTAAGCACTTGAAGAAAGAGTCCATACTCGCCTTATTAATTGCGATGGAACAAGATTTAGAAACTATCCAAAACATACTGAGGAAAGCAGGCTATATTCTTTCCAATTCTTTACCAAATGATGTTGTTATTATGTGGATATTAGAAAACGAACCACTAAACTATCAAGGGCTAAATCTGAACTATCGCATTAATGAAACCTTAGATTCATTAGAACTACCTTTGCTTGCAACACGAGAGAAAAGGTAACACATTTTATATTTAAATGATGATTAGACTTTTTAGTGATAATAGATTTAAACAGCTACGATAAACTCATATTTTATACAAAGGGGATTAGAAGATGAATAAATTTTACTACAATGCAGGCATTAGAATTAGAAAAGTAAGAGAAGACAATGGCTACACACGTGAAAAATTTGCAGAAATAGCGGATATCTCACCTAAATTTCTTTATGAGATTGAAACAGGGCAAAAAGGATTTTCAGCAGTTACTTTATATCGGATATCAAAAGGGTTGCATGTAAGTTGTGAGTATATTTTATCTGGTTAATCGCATCTCTCAATTTGGTAAAGCTCTAAAAATTTATTGATAAAAGAGGAATTAATGATGAAAAATTTAAAACAAAGAAAATTATTTACATCTGAATCAGTGACAGAAGGACACCCAGATAAAGTCTGTGATCAAATATCAGATGCAGTACTTGATGCGATATTAGCACAAGATCCAAACGGACGAGTTGCATGTGAAACAGTTGCATCAAAAGATTTAATTTTAGTAACAGGAGAAATTACGGCTAACGCTGAGGTCGATTATGAACAAATCGTTCGGACTAAGTTAAAAGAGATTGGCTATACAAAACGAGAACTCGGCATTGATGCACATACTTGTACTGTGAATATCCAACTATCAAAGCAATCAAATGACATTGCAATGGGTGTTGATGAATCTTTCGAGCATAAAGCAAACACAAATGATGAGGCATTAGTTGGGGCAGGTGATCAAGGGTTAATGTTTGGTTATGCTTGTCGTGAAACCGAAGAATTAATGCCATTACCGATTTCTTTGTCACATAAATTAGCTAAAAGATTAAGTGAGGTCCGTCATGATGGGACACTCCCTTATTTACGTCCTGATGGAAAAACACAAGTGACGATTGAGTATGATGAAAAGGGGTTGCCAACGCGTGTGGATACCATTGTGATTTCAACGCAACATGATGAAGATGTATCGCAATCACAAATCCATGAAGATATTCGTAAACACGTGATTGAGCCAATCGTTGATGCTCATTTGATTGATGATGCGACACGATTCTTTATTAATCCAACAGGGCGCTTCGTCATTGGTGGACCTGCGGGAGATGCAGGTTTAACAGGACGTAAAATCATCGTTGATACATACGGTGGCTATGCCCGTCATGGTGGTGGCGCATTCTCTGGTAAGGACGCAACAAAAGTCGACCGTTCAGCCGCTTATGCAGCCCGTTATATTGCGAAAAATATCGTTGCGAATCACTTAGCAGATAGTTGTGAAATTCAGTTATCATATGCCATTGGTGTCGCACACCCAACTTCGATCTTAGTTGAAACATTTGGTACATCTCACTTAACAGATGAGGAACTAGTAACGATCATTAATAAGAATTTCAAGTTAGACCCAGAAGGCATCATTAACATGCTTGATTTAAGAAAGCCAGTCTTTGAACCTGTTGCTACGTATGGTCACTTTGGACGTGAAGATGTCGCTTGGGAACAGGTGATAGGATTAGTAACGTAAGTAAATTTCAAAACACGCAAGCAGCTAAGATGATTGGCTTGATGCGTGTTTTTTAATCATATTTATCAGATAAATTTCGATGAATCACTTATTTCATGCTTACATTTGTTTATAGACTATGGTAAAATATGAGTACCAGAAAATGAGAGGGTGATTGAATGTGAACATTTAATGTAACAGGCGTTTGCAGCCCTGAATAGGATGACATGATCGATATTACAAATAAGCTTAATGAAATAAAAAGGAGCACTTATGAAAGCCACTACCTCATATAACAAAGTTTTTACCGTTCGTACCATCAACTGGTTTGAGCGCACCCTAGGTCAGCCAACCGATGTACAGCGTGAGGCATGGCCTGAGATTTCCTCAGGAAGTCATGTATTAGTTTCTGCGCCTACCGGAACGGGTAAAACCCTTTCGGCGTTTTTAGTCTTTATCGATCAAATGATGGAACAAGCCCATGAAGGAAAGTTAGAAGCAGGTTTACAAGTTATCTATATTTCTCCTTTGAAATCTCTCGCTTCTGACATCAGGGAAAATTTACATCGACCACTAGATGGGATTGCAGAAGCTTGCGACATCGAAACACCTGTAACAGTTGCCGTTCGTACGGGTGATACTTCTGCTTCCGAACGGGCAAAGATGGCACGAAAGCCGCCTCATATCTTAATTACCACGCCTGAATCTTTATACCTACTCTTAACTTCTAAATCAGGCAAAAATATGTTAAAAACGGCAAGAGCCATTATTATTGATGAACTCCATGCGATGATTGACACAAAACGTGGAGCTCATTTAATGCTTTCTTTGGCACGACTTGATGTATTATGTGATAGGCCTTTGCAACGTGTCGGTCTTTCAGCAACAATTAGGCCACTAGATTTAGCAGCTGACTATTTATCTAATGGCGATGACCCTGTACAAGTCGTATCTCCTCTTATGAATAAAGATTTTGAAATTACAATTGAAAATCCGTTTCCAGAAGGTGGTGTATTACCTGAGGGTACCATCTGGCCAGAAATTGCAAAAAAAGCAGTAGAAGCATGTAAGGATTCAAGAAGTGTGATCGCATTCACCGAAGGGCGTTTAATGACAGAGCAGTTAGCATTCTATGTTAATCAATTAGCAGGTGAAGGCTTTGCACGTGCTCACCATGGTAGCGTCTCTAAAGAACAACGCTTTGAAGTTGAAAATGACCTACGCGCGGGGAGATTACGTTTGTTATGCGCTACATCTTCCATGGAGCTTGGGATAGATGTAGGAGCAATTGATAAAGTATTACAAATTTCTTGTCCGTTTTCAATCGCAAGTGTGATGCAACGTCTTGGTCGTGCTGGACATAATCCAGGGCGAGTAAGTTTGATGACGATTTTCCCACGAACTGTATTAGAAAATTTATATTGTGCCATCGTTGCCCAAATCGCTCGTGAAGGAGGGATTGAGCACTCGAGTCCACCGCGCTTATGTTTGGACGTTTTAGCACAGCACTTAGTTTCTATGGCAGTAGGGAGTGGATACGCCATCTCCGATGTGATGTCTTTGCTATCTCGGGCATATCCGTTTCGCAAAGTAACTCAAAATGATGTGAATACCCTTTTAAAGATGTTGGCAGGAGATTATGAGCATCAACGAGACATCCCAGTCCGACCTCGTATTCATTATGACCGCATCAATGAGTGGGTAGAAGGCGATCGTTATAGTCAGATGCTAGCAACTTCATCACCTGGCACCATCCCCGATATGGGATTGTATGCTGCAAAAACCGAAACAGGCGTAAAAGTTGGCGAGCTAGATGAAGAATTTGTCATTGAACAGCGCGTCGGATTTAAATTTATGCTAGGCTCCTTTGCGTGGAGAATTACATCTATTAGTAAAGATACTGTTACTGTTAAACAGGCAACACCAGACGGTGCTAGACCAGCGTGGTGGCGTCATGGTGGGGTAGGGCGTAAGTTGCAAACTGGTCTTGCGTTTGGAGGGCAAATGAGGCATCTCACACAAGCAGCACAAATAGGAAGCTTACAATCGGAACTCGAATTTTTAGGCCTTGATCAATCTGCAGCCGATAGTACGAGCAAACTAATAGAGCGGCAACTAGACGCAACAGGCATATTACCCGATGACCAAAACTTAATTGCAGAACATTTCTGTGATGAAATTGGACTTCATCAAATTATGATTCACTCCATCTATGGAAGACAGGTTAATGCACCTTTAGCGATTCTTTTAGCCATAACGGCGAAAAAACTAATGGGTACAGATGTTGATGCTCACGATGATGATGATGGGATATTACTGATGACGCGTGGAGAAAAAGCACTGCCTGAAGGGTTGCTTAAAGCGATTAAACCTGAAACAGCAAGGCAGATTTTAGAAGTAGCTTTGCCAAAAACAGCATTATTCAATGCTGTTTTTCGCCATACCGCTGGGCGCGCTTTAATGATGGGGGTACGTCAGAATAAACGCAATCCTTTATGGGTACAGCGATTACGAGCCAATGAAATGCTTGATGGTGCGATTAGGCAAGCTGATCATCCACTTATACGCGAAACAAAGCGCGAATGTCTAGAAGATTATTGGGATCTACCAGGACTTATCATGTTACTTGAGCATATCCAGGCGGGTCATGTGCAAATTCGTGAATTATATCTACACAAACCTTCTCCCCTGTCCTTGCCATTACGCCGTAAAGTGGAAGCTGAATTGGTATATGCCTACACACCAACTACTGATCATGTAATGGCGACTACCACAGAGTCTGTCGAAGAAGTGTTACAAGATATTGAAAAAAAGTTAAAGCCTAATTCAGGACAATTAGCACGTGTTTCTGAGCGCCGCAAACTACCTGAGGATGAACAAGGATTACACACATTGTTAATGATTGAAGGGGATTTGATTGCAGGAGAACTACCGATACCACTTGAATGGTTTGAATCTTTGGTGGCACAAAAACGCTGTTTATATATTGAACCTGGATTGTGGATTGCGGCAGAACATGCAGAAGTATATGAGCAAGCGCTTGTGAATGAATCAGAAGAAGATTGTCAAAATATTGTGCGACGTGCGTTAAGGTATCGTGGGGCGATGGACATTTCCCAGCTAGCTGAGCGCTATTTCTGGCTAGAAGAAAAAGCCCATACCATTTTAGCAGCATTATGTCAGCAAGGGAATGTGATCATGGATGCTAGCTTATATTACCACGCTGAACTTTATGAACGTGCACGTCGCGCCACCATCACTGAAAGAAGGCAAGTGCAAACCGTACCTGCAACTCATTATGCTGCCCTGATGAGCAGTCGTCTCCGAGTACTTGCACCACCACCAGAACAATTAAAACAAGCCATTTTAAAGCTAATAGATCGTCCTTTTTCTGCTACTTCGTGGGAAGCGAGCTTACTACCAACGAGAGTGAACGCCTATTGCCCTGATCTGTTAGATAAGCTGCTTTCAGAGGGTGAGCTATTTTGGCGGCTAGGTGATGAAGGCCTATCTTTCCATGCCTATGCAGATGTGGATTGGGATGCAGATATTGATCAACTTCTAAAAAATGTAGTGCTAGATCCTGACGAGCAACTCATCATTCATACATTGCGAAAGCGTGGGGCAACTTTTATGACTGCCTTATCAACAGAAAAGGAACAGATGCAAAAATCGCTGCAAGAAGTCCTGTTTTCATTAATGGAAAAAGGCCTCATACATGCAGATAGCTTCACACCTATTCGGATGTGGTTGGAGAAAGATAAACACAATAAAAATACAAAAGCGAGTACGCGCCGACGAGTAGCATCACGAGTTGCCACGACAACTGCAGGACGCTGGGATCTTTGTCGTCCACTCATAATTCAAACGATAGAAGAACAGTTAAACCGTGCCTTTGAAAAGGTTGGCTTACTTTGTCGTGAAACAGCTACGCCAGTCCTTAGGGTTTCTTGGTCAAAAGCCTTAGAAGCGCTACGCATATGGGAATACACAGGTCGTGCCAGAAGAGGGTATTTTGTAAACGGACTATCTGGTGCGCAGTATATCCGTGATGATGCGTATGCTGAGCTGATTGAAAGACTAACGCATCCAGATGATAAGATTGTTTGGCTTTTAGCACCTGATCCCAATCAAGCGTGGGGAAAAACTTTACCTTATGAAAAAGACTGGCAATTTACTAGTGTTCCTGGTACTGTCGTTGCTTTAAAACGAGGCGTGCCAGTGGCGGTATTTGAAAGAAAAGGACATACTTTGCGCGTGTTTGATGAAACTGTCCTGACCGAAGCCTTAATGACTTTTGTCGAGACTTACAAAAGAAATCACATTTTTTCTACCTTAACACGAATAACTGTGAAAGATTATCCAGACATAGCAAAAGAAGCCTTACTCAGTGTAGGCTTCGTGCGAGTTATGTTAGATTATGTGCTACATCGGTAAAGATTAAAGAATTAATATGAATTAGCTTATGGTATTAAGTTGATAGAAAATAGAAAAAAGATGAGGTAATGAGATGGAAAAGAAAATTTATATTATTCACGAAAACGACGAGTGGACCGTTCACTTGACAAACCGCTTAGATGAACTAGGCTTACCTTATGAATCATGGCATTTACATGAGGGACAAGTTGATTTAATGGCACCACCACCAGAAGGGATTTTTTATAACCGCATGAGTGCATCTTCTCATACTAGAAATCACCGCTATGCACCAGAGCTTGCAGGAGCAGTCATTGATTGGTTAGAATTTCATGATCGGAAAGTGCTTAATGGCAGCAATGCACTGCGATTTGAATTGAGTAAAGTGAAGCAGTATACAGCATTAGAACAACATGGTATTAACGTACCTAGAACACTGGCAGCGGTTGGAAAAGCACACATTATCGAAGCAGCCAAAAACTTAGGCATCACGCCATTTATTATTAAGCATAACCGCGCTGGGAAAGGGCTAGGTGTGCAACTTTTTCAAACAATCTCGGCACTTGAAACACATCTTAACAGTCCTGACTTCGATGATTCAGTCGACGGGATTACCCTTATTCAATCCTATATTGAAGCACCTGAGGCATCTATTACACGAGCAGAATTTATTAATGGAAACTATTTATATTCAGTGCAAATACGTACAGATGAGGGCTTCGAATTATGTCCTGCTGATGCTTGCCAAATTGGAGATACCTTTTGTCCAGTAGGTGAGGTAGCACCAGCACCGATGAAGTTTAAAATTGTTGATAATCCGCGTGTAGATCTCATTGCTAAATATGAAGTTTTTCTTAAAGCAAGCGGCATTGATGTGGCTGGCATTGAGTTCATTAGTGATTCAGATGGAAATGTTTATACTTATGACGTTAATACAAACACGAACTATAACGCCGATGCTGAGGCTGAGGTAGGAACATTTGCGATGTTAGAGTTAGCAACGTATTTAGGAGAAGAATTAGCAA
>JGI24703J35330_11748246_pt1 | contig 12505 bp, 8 predicted proteins | sample TergutNt197P1_FD_35330 | JGI IMG/M metagenome (IMG submission 35330) | reverse complement strand
TAATATGTTTAGTGGTATGGGTGTAGGTGATTATAATAGTTTTAAAATGTCTAAAAGTTTAGCTATGCTTAGTCAAGATATGGCTTCTTTTTATAATATTAGTGCTAGTGACGCACTAGATAAATTACAAAGTGGTTTAGCTGGTAATAGTTTAGCACTAAGACAACTTGGTATAATGATAGACGATACTACAGTTAAACAATACGCTTTAGAAAATGGTTTTACTGGTTCATGGGAAGCCTTAGACCAATCAACAAAAGCAATGTATCGTTATAATGCTATTATGGAAAAAACGGGCTTTATGCACGGTTATTTAGCTAATACGATAGATAGCCCCGTTACTGGTGTAAGAATGTTAAAAGATAGTATTAAAACATTATCGCAAACGTTCGGTCAATTATTCATACCAGTAATAAGCGCGGTTTTACCATATCTACAAGCGTTCGTTAAACTTGCTACTATGGCAGTTGAAGCGGTGGCGCGATTATTTAATATTAAAATTGGTACTGAATTAACAAGTTCATTAGTTGGTGCAAGTGGTGGTGCTAGTTCTATAGCTGATAATATGGAACGTGCGGGCGCGGGTACTGATACCATTACTAACAACTTAAAGAATACTAACAAACAAGCGGACAAGTTAAAAAGAACTATGGCGGGGTTTGATAGTATGAATGTCTTACAAGAAGACGGGTCGGTATCAAATATAGGCAATCCTAATGCTAATGTGCCTAATGTTAATACGAATATGCCTTCTTTTGAAATACCAGTAATTGAATACGATTATTCGCAGTTAGACGGTATTAAAAATAAAGTTGATGAAATTATAGAAGGTATTTTATCTAAGTTTGATAAGTTTAAAACTATTAATTTAGAACCTTTAAAATTATCATTCTTTAGTTTAATAGAAGCTATAAAGCCTTTAGGTTCTTTAGTTAGTGTTGTTGTACAAGGTTTTATAGATAAGGTCTTGTTACCACTTACTAAATGGACTATAGAAAAGGCTTTACCTACATTTTTTGATTTACTAACACAAGTACTAAGAGTACTAACACCAGTATTACAAAACTTTTTAACTTTTGGATCGTGGTTATTTGATAAGTTTTTATTGCCTATTGCTAATTGGACGGGTGGCGCTATTATTAGCACACTTAATTTTTTAGCTGGTGCATTTAAAAAAGTAGCAGATAGTCAAAGTGCTTTAAATGGTTTAACAACGGTGTTAGGTGTTTTAATGGCTATTAAATTAGCGGGTTGGTTTAGTAATCTATCACAAGCTATAGGTATTTATGCGGTTAGTGCTGGAAGTGTAAAAGAAATAACGGAAGCATACGGAACAATGGCTGGTAAAGTAGTAGGTAAAATGTCACCTTTAATTGATATTTACAAAAAGTACAATGATAAGTTATTAGAAACAAAAGGTATATTAAGCCCAATTAAAACAGCTAGTGAAGCCGTAGGCGGTGCTTTTGTTACTTTAGGTAGCAAAGTTACTGAATTAGGTACTAAGTTTTCACACCCTATTACTAGTTTAAAAGATTTATGGACTAAGTTTAAAGAAGGCGACGGAATAAAAGGCGTGTTCAATGGTTTTGTTGATTTTATTAAAGATAAAGGCGAAACCTTAGCTATTAAACTATTGTATGTAAAAGACGGCTTTAGCGATATGATCCAAAATATGAAAGACAAGTCACAGAGTGGTGAAAGTTTTGTCGGTGGTGCTTTTGCAAGTTTAAAAGGTGCTATAAGTGGCGCAATGAGTGGCGCGGGTAATATTGTACAGAGTGTTTTCTCGGGTATTGGTAACGGTTTAACCGCTTTAGGTACGGCAATTAAAGCTAACCCTTTAGGCTTTTTATTAACGGTTTTTAGTTTGTTGATGTCGAGTTCCGAAGAATTTAGGGAATGTATACAAAACTTAATGAAGCAAGCGCTAGAGCCTATAGGTAAAGTAGCTACTTTAGTTATGAAATGTTTTGAACCATTTTTAGATATTTTAGTTATGTTGATTGAAACAGCTATAAAACCTTTAACACCTTTATTAGAATTGTTAGGTAATGCTATATCATTTATTTTAAAACCTTTAGAAATAGCTAGTAATATAGTTGGTGGTGTAGTAAACGGTTTATTAGGCTTTTTTGGAATTAAAACAGAAGACACAAAAGAAAATGCACAAGAAACCGCTGAAGCACTAAAAGCGTGTGATGAACAAACACAATCACTAACTAAGTCGATGTATGAAAATGCTAGAGAATTAGAGCGTAATGGCAAAGGTCAAAGTGATTTAGCGCAATTATACCGAGATAGTGAAAAGGCTTATAAAGTTAGTGGTGACGCTTTAAAGAAATCTACAGAAGCTACAATTAATGATAAAGAAGCAACCGAAAAGACTAAAGAAGCCCACGAAAAATATAGTAAAGCGGTTCAAGATCGTATTGATTTAGTTAAAGAAATTGAAGAAGTAGAGCGCGGTTTTGCAGATACGCAATTATCTTTAATGGACGCCGAAGACAAATTAGCAGAAAAACAAGCAATAGTTAACCAGCTAAAAGCCGAAGGTAAAGAAGGTACTAGAGAATATGAACGCGCGGTCTTAGAATTAGAAAGTGCACAAAACAATTTATTAACTAAACAAGAACAAGTAGCAGACCAGCAAGAAGTAATGAATAATAGCAATGCAGAACTAGAAAAATCTAATCGTAATGTAGAACGTTCATTTAATGCTTTTAATTTAGAACTAGATAAAACGGGTAATGCTATTAATAATACTAATGGTAAATACACTACATTTACTAGAGAAAGTCAAAAGAATACTAAAGATTTAGAAAATCAAACTAAAACAAGTACTAGTAATAATACTAGTTTTTGGTCTAACTTTAATAAAGCTATTAGTGATACTACTAAAACTACTTATCAAAAAGTTAATAAAGAATTTACTAATAACACTAGTGAATATCAAAAGGCTTTAGCAAAACAAAAAGCTGAACGTGACGCACAAGTTAAATATGAAAAAACTAAGCTAGAAGAAAATCAAAAGAATAATGAAAAGACTAATAAACTTATTAATGATGATGTTAAAAGTACATTTACTAAAGTTAAAGAAAGTGTTGAGAAAAACACGAAGGACTGGAAAACAAATACTGATACAATCCAATCAACAAGTAAAACAGACTTCGGAAAAATAGCAACTTATGCTAGCACTGATTTAAGAACTAACTTAAACAATGCTACTAACAATTTAAGTACTGACGCTAAAAACAACTTTAGTAAAGTTACTAATGAAGGTAAAAATAGTTTAACTAATATATCTAATGCGTGGACTAATTCAAGTACGGGCTTACAAGCGGTATTAAAGAAAGTATTTACTAATATAGCTAGTGATATGCCTAAGTCTTTTAGTGGTATAGCTGATAAGTTCAAAACTATAGCTAGTGATATTATAAACCCAATAGGTAAAGCCTTTAATGGTGTTATTAGTGGTATGAATAGTCTAAGTAGTAAATTAGGTTCTAAGTTGTCGTTTAGTACTATACCTTTACCTTTAGCTAAGTTTGCTAGTGGGTCGGACGGTTTAAAACGTGATACGCTAGGTGTAGTCAACGATCAAAAAGGGTCGGTTTATAAAGAACTTATAGTAGAGCCAAGCGGTAACGCTTTTATACCTAAAGGTCGTGATGTTGTTTTACCCATGAAAAAAGGTACTAAGATTTTACCAGCTAATAGAACTAAGAAGTTTTTAGAAGGTTTACCACATTTTGCTAGTGGTATCGGTTCGTTTGTTGGTAATTGGACTAATTCAATTAGTTTAGGAACTGATAAAGAAAAAATAGTCGCAGACCCTAAAAATTCAATGCAAACAGTTTTAAACGCTTTTGTACCTATGCCTAACAAGCCACTAGACAATCTAGTGTCTAATTTTTTAGGTAATAAATTATTTAGTTCTATGGTTGAATGGTTTAAAAAATCGTTCCCTATGGATATGTTTGGAATGGGCGAAGCTATATCAAAGTTTGTTGAAAGATATAAAAACACATGGGTAGACGTTTTTGGACGTTTTGGAAATGTTGGAAACGGTGGCGCGCCTAACTTCTCGGGGCAATGTGCAAGTTTAGCGACCGCATGGCTTAGTCAAGCGTTCGGTTATTGGTTTAGTTCTAATGGTAGCGGTTTTGGTGCAAGTGGTCGAGCAGTAGGAAAGCAAGACGCTAAAAACGGAGATATTATTTATTGGGGCGCAACTGGTGGCAATCCATACGGACACGTAGCCGTTTATACTGGTAATAATAAAATGTTTGAACAAAACGCGCCGTCTTTAGGTGCTAAAGCTACTATACAACCACTAAGGGGCGGTAATTTTATTAGACCACGCGGTAATATGAAAATACCACGTTATGAGCGCGGGGGTATTATTGACGAAGCTACTTTAGCTTTAGTTGGTGAAAATGGAAAAGAAGCAGTATTACCAATCGAGAACAATTTAGGTTGGTTACAAGAAATAGCTAACATTTTAGACGCTAAAATGGAAAACAAAAAGAAAAACAATAGCGAAAATCATACAACTATTGTCAATGTATTATTAGACGGTAAAAACATTACTACTAAAGTTATTGAAGAAATTAACAATTTAACTTATAGGGATAATGATATACCTATATTAATTTAATGAACACAAATAACCACTTTATAAGGTGTATTATCTTATGGGGTGGTTATTATGAAAAAAGGAAAAGATAACAACAATTATAAACACGGTATGAGCTATACGAGATTATATAAAATATGGTGTGATATGAAGGTGCGGTGTCTTAATAAAAATAATAAGTTTTATAAAAATTATGGCGGTCGTGGTATCAAAGTTTGTAAAGTATGGCACGACTTTATTAATTTTAAAGAATGGGCTTTAAACAATGGTTATGATGATACTTTAACTATTGATAGAATAAACAGTAACGGAGATTATGAGCCTACTAATTGTCAATGGATAACTAAAGCTAAAAATACAACTGAAATGAACAAAAGAACTAAAGGTATGCCAGTAAAAGCCTATAATTTAAAAACGGGTTGGACTATGTTTTTTAGTTCTATGTCAAGTGCTGGACGTAATGGTTACAACAAAGCTAGTATATGCGCTTGTATTAAAGGGATAAATAAAACACACGCGGGTTGTGTATGAAAAAAAGACACTAAGTAAGTGTTTTTTTTATTAAGAAAAGGTGGTTATATGAATAGATCAACAATTTTAACATTAATAGACGGTACAGCATTACCGTCTTTTATTGAATATAAAGTAACACGCGCTAAATTATGGCGTGAGAGCGGAAGAAATTTAAGCGGTGATATGCGAGCGGTACTTGTTGGGATATATCCTAAACTAGAATTAACAATCGGTGTTTTAAACGAAAGTCAAATGCAAAAATGTATTAATTTATTAGATCGTGGTTTTTTTAGTTGTCAATATTATGACGCCAAAACTTGCACAATGAAAACCGCGCAATATTACGCGTCTGATTATACTATAGAATTATTGGATAAGAAAAAAGGTTTATACAAGCCTTTTGACGTAAGTTTAGTTCCGATAAGTAAGGCGGTGTACTAATGATTAATATATCAAATGAATTTAAAACAGCTATGAAACAACCCGTTAAGTCTATTTTTGCCTATATAGAAACCACTTCAAGCGGTAACATTACACAAGATGATGACTTAGTAAGTTATAGTATTAGTTGTAATAATGCTGGTTTATTAGGTACAGTAGCTAAAAGTTGTACTATAAACTTACTAGGTAATCACGAAGTCTTATTGAATGATTATATTAATTTATTTGTTGGTACGTATGTAAAAAAAACATTAGACGAACCACTACAAGAAGCCGACTTATTAGACGATAACGGAGTAGTAATTCAAGAAGGACAAACAATATATGAAATTGATGTAGTCGAATATATGAGTTTAGGAACGTTTTATATTAATGATGTAGAAGTATCTAAAGATAAAGATAGTACTACTTTAAAAGGTATAGACTTTATGGTTAAAACTTATAAAACTTATGCGCCTATTTTTACATATCCTTTAAGCCTTTTTGATTTTGCACAAGCTATTTGTTTAGAATGTGGTTTAGAGTTAGAAAATAATACTTTTGTTCATGCTGATTTATCTATCGAAGTAGATTATTATAAAAATATACATGGTATTACATACCGCGATATTTTAAAAGAAATAGCAGAGTGTACGGGGTCAATCGCGATTATTAATTCAAATAATAAACTAGAGTTTAAAAGATTATTTAATACTAATGAAACTTTAACTAGTGACAACTTATTTGAACTAGATGTAAAAGAAAAGTACGGGGTAATTAATTCTTTAGTTTTAGGACGCACACCACAAGAAGATAATATTTTTTTAAGTGATGAAACTAGTATCTTAGAAAATGGTTTAACTGAATTAAAAATAGATAATAACCAATTATTAGACAAAAGACGTCAAGATGTAATAGAACCGATATATAATGCTATGTTAGGTATATCATACGTGCCTTTTAGTGCAAAAACCGAGGGCTTAGGCTGGTATGAAATAGGCGATAAAATATCAATACAACTAGGCGAAGGTGATTTAGTTTATTTTTTAGATGATTATGATAATTGGTTCTATAATTATTTTATGCCCATAATGAGTAATACTACATTAATTGATCCAGTATTTGAAAGTTCGTATTATGATATGTTTATTAATCCAAATATGCATGAAACAACAATAGAAGAATTGATAGAAGTATTATTAACATATAATGTTCCTTTATATGTTAATGCTGGTGAAACATTAGACACTTGTATTTTAGGTTTTGATTTAGTTGTCGACGGTGGTTTTAAAGAAACATTAAAAGCCGAAGCCCCTATTAAAAGTGAAACTAACTATAAACGTGCGGGCGGTATTATAGATCGTATCAAAAACACCGAAATAGTAGTCGATAAACAACAACAATATATAGAAAGTATCGTGTCTGATTTTCAAGAAGTTATAGACGAACACGGGAATATTGCTATTAATGAAGAATTTACTAAAATCAAACAAGATATAGATAATATTAATTTTAGTATTCAATCTAGCGGTGGTATGAACTTATTAAAAAATAGTGTTATGTACATAACCGAAAATGGCGGTAAATATCCGATACATTGGGATATAGACGGCGAAATAGTACCACTTAAAAAGAATACTTTTAATAAAGATGTTCATATTTTAGAAAATATTATAAGTTCTAATTTTAACTTAAACAATCCAACACGACCAAATCCAGCTACTTATGTAGTACCTTATAATTCACATTATCAATATATATTATTTAGTTGGGATAAGGTGGCTTTTGAAGAATTAGAAACATATTTAAACAGTGCTTTACCTTTAGTTAATCGTGATTTAATTCAAAATGCTATTACTGGTGTTTATACAACAACTGGAAGCACAAATACTTATAATCTATTCCAAAATAAAAATGGTATGTATCAATTTATATTAGAAAGTAATAGTAATGCAACTTATCGAAAAACTTTTTACTTTTCTTCTATCACGCCTACTATTGCAAGTTCTACACAATGGCAAAACTTTATTAATAGTTTAATGATACAAGTTAGTAATATACCTTTTGATTTAGACAATCAACAAGTATTAGAGTATGAGCCTTTTTTTAGAACTATTGAAAACGGTTTAAGCACAACCGCTAAAGTAGAAGCTGAAATCATGACGAAAAGTGGTCAATACTTTACATTAAAAGGTTTAAGTGCTAAACAAATAATTAATGTAAGACCTAACGACGAAGATTTTATTTATAGCTTTAGTACAAAAATTATAAAAGGTGTTTTTGGATCATGCTATATTAAGATTTACAATGAATTAGAATTATATGTAATCGAATTAGAAGAAGGTCAAGAAAGTTTTTATAATGAATATGAAATAGAAGGAATGAAGCCACTACAAAATTATTACATTGTTGAGTTTTGGGGCGACGAATTTTACGGGGCGTCTTTTACTGATAATATGTTTGTTTTAGGTGATAAAAAAGCACAATGGAAGCAAGCAAACGGCGAACTAGCTAATACACAAGTTAATATTAACGAAGAAGGTATTACGGTTAAAAGTAATAAATATAATGATTATACAGCTATAACACCTTTAGAGTTTGCGGGTTATTCTGATAATAAAAAAGTATTTAGTCTTAATCGTGATGTTACGGAAGTAGCAAAATTAGAAGCACGCGAACAAATAGAAATGTCACCGATTAAAATAGTACCTATTAGAAGCGGGAATATTACGGGTTGGGCTTTTGTATCAAATAAAGGGGGGTCTAACTAATGGCAACAATTACAACTGGTTCACAAAGTGGTAGATCGTTAACATTAACAGTAACAGAAAAATCACAATCAACCGCTAATAATACAACTACTTTAAGCTGGAACTTAAAAGGTAGTGGTAGCGCGAGCGGTTGGGTTGTTACAGCGTCACACTTAGTAAAAATTAATGGTACTATTTTATTTAATAAAAGTACTGATTTTCGTATTAATACCTATGTAGGTACAACTATAGCTAGTGGTGAAATTACGGTATCACACAATAGCGACGGCAATAAAAGTGTAGCCCTAGCGGTTGAAGCTGGTATTTATCAATGGGCGCGTAATGTAAGTGCAAGTGGTACAATGGTTTTAACTAAAATACCACGACAAACAAATATTAATAGTTTTAGTGTGGATCAAGTACAATTAAATAGATTTAGAATTAATTTTAGTACGATTAATACGATTGATTATTGGTGGTATTCTTTAAATAATGGTAGCACATGGATAAGCGCGCAAAGTGGCGATAGGTCTAGTAGCGCTTTTGTTGTAACAAGTGGTATCAATCCGAATACTACTTATAATGTCAAAATAAGAGTAAGAAGAAAAGATAGTCAAATGACTACAGATAGTGGGGCAAGAAGTATAACTACACAACAAAAAGCACTATTGACTAGTGTACCTAATATCAATATAGGTAGTTCTCATAACATTAGTTTTAGTAATCAAAGTGGTGCGACAACTAGTTTGATTTTACAACAAGTAGACGGTACACAAATAACTGATATAGGTAATGTTAGTAATGGTGTATCACATACACCTAACGCTAATACATTACATAGTTTAACACCTAATAGTAATACATTAACTTTAAGATACCAGTTAACCACAACGCAAAATAGTATAAGTTATACAGATATTAAAGAGTTCAAGGCTTATGTATTAAATAGCAACCCTATTTTTAATAATTTTACATATCAAGATACAAGCGCGGACGCGGTAAGGGTAACTAATAATAATCAAATTATGATTAAAGATATATCTATACCACAATTTACTGTCAGTACCGCTAATCGTGCAACACCACAAAATAGTGCAACAATACTAAATTATAAGGCTAATTTTGATACTTTAAGTAAAACGGTTGATTATGCTAGTAATGATGATGTAACAAGCACTTTTGATAATGGTATTATTAAAATAAGTGGCGATATTAAAATGAATGTTGTAGCTTTTGATAGTCGCGATAATCAAACACCAGTAACTAAAACAATAAATGTAATTGATTATGTATTGCCAACTTTAAATGTTGATGTAAGAAGACAAAATAACTTTGAGAATACAATTATATTACGTGTAAGTGGCAATTATAGCCCTATTGTTGTAAATGGACAACCTAAAAACAATATAACACTACTACAATATAGATTTAAAAATAGTGATAGTGCTAGTTGGGGATTGTGGCAAAATATAAATAAAGTTGTTGGCGAAAATAATTACATTAGTAGTGATGTTTTTATTGATTTAGATAATATTTATAGTTTTGATATTGAAGTTAAAGTAAAAGATGAATTAAAAGAAATAACACAAAATGCTAGTGTTAATAAAGGTGTACCAGCATTTTATATTAGCGATAATAAAAGCGCTATCGGTGTTAATTGCATACCGCCAGATAATGCGGTCGAAGGTGGCGTTTATGCAAGTAATTTTATTGGAATTAATGGCGATTTAGAATTATTGATAAATCAAAGAACTATACAAAGAGAGATATATAGTGGCAGTGTTCCTATACCGTCAACTGCGACAACATCATTTTTAACAACTGAAGATATAACTAATTTTGATTATTTATATATAGTTAGGTTGTTAAATTCAACTTTAATGTATTCTATATGGGATATGTCAAATATAGGATCAAGCACATTGCCCGTTGGTTTAGTATGGCAAAGTAGAAGTAGAACGGGAACTGAAGGACTTAATATATTTATGGCAGAAATTTACGGAACAACAGCTAACAGACGACAGATAACTGTTACGGGTAATGTTTATACTGGTATTGCAACTAATGGAACGGCTAGGTATGTAGCTAATTATACGGGTGCGCCTTTAGTTAAAATTATAGGTGTTAAATTTAGTAATTAAAGAAAGGGGGTTTAACTAATGGAATATATCAAAAGTATACTTAATAATAGTATGCTTTTTTTCTTTTTTATTTTACTAATAATTATCATTTTAGATATTTTGTTTGGCACAGCACGAGCAATAAAAGAAAAAAAGCTAAATAGTTCTTTAGGAAAAAACGGACTAATAAAAAAAATAACGATGATTATATGTGTTTTGTTATTATTCATAGTTGATTATTTAATAGCTTTTAATTTAGTCGGTTTTGTTCCTAATAACATACTTACTATTATTAATATTGAGTTTGTCGGTATTGCGGACTTCTTCGCGATCATGTTTATTTTATTTGAATGTGTAAGCGTATTAAAAAATATGTCTTTAATAGATTTACCGATACCAAAAAAGATTAATGATTATATTAACAAGTCTTTAGATCATTACAAAAATGATACTAAGAACTAATGAAAGGTGGTTTTTATTATGAATTTACAAGAATTTATTAACAAGTATTCTAATAAGTATGTCGATAAATACGGTAATACTAATTATTCAAGTGTAGGCGGTGCGCCTAATTACGGGGGTCAATGTGCAAGTTTAGCACGACTATATTTAAACGTTGTCGGTGATTATAAACAAGATACATTCGGACACGGAAAAGATTATATTAATATACCTAATGCTATTAGAGTATCAAGCCCACAAAACGGCGATTTAGTAGTATATGGTGCAACTTTAAGCAATCCATACGGACACGTTGGGATCTATTACAATGGTAAAGTGTTTTCACAAAACCCTAATAAAGCTAGTTTAAGTAGCTTAGACGCGTTTAAAGGTACTAGGGTATATATAAGACCTAAATTAAAAAGCGGTGCGCTAGATGTACCAAAAACAACGAATAAACCGTCTTTAGGTTTATATGTAACAACCGCTAATGTCAATGTTAGAACGGGGGCGGGTACTAATAATAGAATTAAATTAGTTAAAGAACTTACTATAGACGGAAAGAAAAACGCCACAAGTTCAAATAGTAATGCTAATGCAGTATTAAAAAAAGGTACACGTGTTAGTGTTTTAGAAGTTAAGCAAGATAAAAACGGTATGTATTGGGGTCGTATTCCTTCTGGTTATGTTTCATTATCATACGCTAAAAAATTATAGAAAAATTAAAAAGGCTATTTACTATTAATTTAGTATTTAGCCCTTTTTTTTTTATACCTTTTCTAATATTATTTTATTATCTTTAGTATATACTTTTAGTTTATCTTTTTCTTTAATGTTAAGTTGTTGTCTTAATTCAATAGGCAGAACAAAGCGCCCGTAGTTCATCAACAGACCTAATAACTTCGTTTAATTGTTGCATATCTTACCCCCTTTAAAGATTTTTAAAAGATTATATATCAAGTTGCCACTTTTGGCAATAGTTTTATAGTCGAATAATGTATAAAATTGTGGCAACAATAAATTATAGTAGGTGATTAAATGTTTGAAATAGAAAAGCATAAAAACACAAATAGAAGAATAGTAATTAGAACAACAGAAGACATGGCAGAACAGATATTTAAAATAGCACAAAATAATAATATAAGTGTAAACAACTTGATATTAAGTTGTATAGATTATTCTTTTAAACACATGCAATAACTTCTATTATAAAGCCTACAGTTAACAAAAAAAGTTTTTTAGTATATAAAGATGTAAAAGTTAAAACGTTGCTAGAAACGCTTAAAAATACATTAAAAAAGACTACTTAATTTAATAGTCTTTTTTTCTATGCACTTATGATATGCAACACATGATACATATTAATAGTGCATAGAATTATTGTAAAAAAATAATGCTTACAACCGCGCCACTTTCAACGTTTATTTTATCCAATATCGAAAACCAAAAACAACGCTTTTCTATTTTAGTTAAATTATTATAGATCGTATTAAAATCACTATTTAAAATATTATTTAATTTATCAATAATCAATTTATTATCTTTTGGTTTATTATTATTTAATTCAATATTTAATTTATCAAGTTCATTATTATATTTATTATAATCTTTTATGTAAGTAT
>JGI24703J35330_11748247_pt1 | contig 12508 bp, 15 predicted proteins | sample TergutNt197P1_FD_35330 | JGI IMG/M metagenome (IMG submission 35330) | reverse complement strand
CCGCGCGCACCCATAGGTGCGTAAGGCTTTTTGCCGACGCAGTTATCGGGCAAAAAGACAAGTAAGATTGTAACTTTATTTCCTTACGTTCCCTAAGGTTTTTGGTGACGCAGCAGTTGCGCAAAAAGACAAGCGTAAACGTCAAGTTATTTTTGGACAGTTCCTTACTTCAACGAAAGAAGTAACTGATGCCCAATAATTTTTTTATTTAGAATTCGCCCTATAACTTTTTCGGATGGGGTGTCGGCTGACAAATCGAGAAGATTTCCCAGCGCGATTAAGCCCTTGTTTTCTTCGGAAAGGGCGAGTTTAATAGCTTCTGAGATTTCAATTTCTGTATTAATTGTCGTTTCCAGCGGGATAAACGGCTTTCCTTGCATTGCAAGAAGCGCGGTATATTGCTCCAGGCGCGCTTTTGAGTCCTTGGCAAGTATCGCGAATGTTGCGTTATGAGCGAAGTGATTATAAAAAACATGAGAATTTCGTTCATCCTGTGCCAATCGCTTAATGATTTCTTCGGATTGAGCGGTAAATGATTGTGAAGGCGGCTGTGGTGGCTGCACCTGTTGCGGCGGCGGCGATTGCGGCAGAGGCGGTTGTGACTGCGGTTGCACCTGTTGTGGTGGTGCTTGAAATTTAGGGTTCTTCTCTCGCAATATTCGCATTGTTTCTTCGTCCAGCGGCTCGTAGCGAACGCCGTCGGGAAGGTTTTTATTTGCACGACGAAACTGTTCTGCGGCTTGTTCAGGCGGGGGCTGTTGTTGCGGAATCATTGGCATTTGCGGCGGGGGTTGCTGTTGCGGAATCATTGGCATTTGCGACGGCGGTTGCTGCATTGGTGGGTTTTGCATAGGCGGATGCTGCATAGGCGGCATGGGCATTCGCGGCTGCATTGGTGCTTGCATTGGTGCTTGCACAGCTTGTGGTTTTTGCAACAAATGTTGCAATGGCGCGACAGGAACAGCCCTCCTGTGGCTTTCATGAGCATTTTGGGCGTTTAGCGGAAAATGCCGCAGACCGGGGCTGTTGTCGCCTGTTTCTTCGTTATTTAGCGGTTCGCGAGTTCGGTTAAAAAATGCCGTGGGTTTTGGCGGAAAAACTAAAGGCATAGTAAGCTCCTCCATAGGTTTCAATACGCTATACTATGCCTGTTTAGATTAAAGTGACACTGTCTCCAGCGAAATTTCCGCGCCAAGGGTGGCTAAATCGGCTTGAATATTTTCGTAGCCGCGTTCCACAAATTCGGCATTTTTTACGATGGATTCGCCTTCGGCAGAAAGAGCGGCAAGCAGTAAAGCCGCGCCGCAACGCAAGTCGTGGGCATCTGTAACCGCTCCGGATAAGCGGTTTACGCCATTAATAATAAAAGTGCGTTTGTCGGCGGTTAGGTGAATTTTCGCACCCATTTTCCTAAGCTCGGAAACATGGCTGAAGCGTCCCTCAAAAATGGTTTCGGTTAGCTCGCTCTGCCCGCTTGAAATGGATAGAGCGGCAACAAACTGCGCCTGCATATCGGTAGGGAAACCGGGATGAACATTTGTTTCAAGCCTTGGAATAGAAAGAATTTGTTCCGGCGCGTTAATGGAAATTGTCGAGCCTTTTGTGCGAATTTTAGCACCCATTTCTTTTAGCCTTTTCGTAATGGATAAAAGGTCGGCATTGCGCACATTTGTTAATTTCACATCGCCGGATGTCATTGCCGCCGCCAGAAGATATGTCCCTGCGACTATTCTGTCGGGGATGATTTTGTGTTCCACTGCTTGATTAATTTTTTTCGCGCCGTTTATTACAATAATGCTTGTTCCCGCGCCGCGAATTTCTACGCCCATTTTCTTTAAAAATTCTGCAAGGTCGGTGATTTCAGGTTCACGCGCCGCGTTTTTAATGATTGTTTCGCCCTTTGCTTTCGCGGCGGCAATCATTAGATTTTCAGTTGCTCCTACGCTTGGAAAATCAAGCTCAATTTTCGCGCCTCGCAGTCCGTCTGTTTCGCAAAAAAGCCTGTCACCCTCCTGCCTAATTTTCGCGCCCATAGCCTTTAAGCCCTCGATATGCAGGTTAATTGCCCGCTCTCCAAGATTGCATCCGCCGGGCATAGCCAGATTAACCCGCCCAACATGCCCAAGCAGCGCGCCCATAAATAAAATGGAGGAGCGCATTTTTTTAACACAATCGTCGGGAATTTCATGGTTCACGTCACCATTTGGGCTAATCGTCAATGTATTTCCGCAAAAATCTGCGCGATACCCGATTCTTTTCAAAATCTTGACCGACTCAAAAATATCGGATATCCTCGGACAATTGTGAATCACTGTTTCGCTTTCGTTCAAGCATACAGCGGAAAGTATCGGCAATGCGGCATTTTTCGCGCCGCCAACAGCAAGCTCGCCACCAAGCCGATTTCCACCTTGGATTCGGTATTGACGCATGTTTTTCACATCTCCCCGGATATGAACATGTGGTACTATATGCCGAGCGTTGACAAGGGGTGATTTTGTGGACAAGAAAATGTATATAATCGCAGGAGCAACCGCCACGGGAAAAACAGCAGTTGCCCTGGAACTTGCCAAAAAAATTGGCGGTGAAATAATTTCGGCGGATTCCATGCAGGTTTACCGAGGAATGAATATCGGAACAGCAAAGCCCACCATAGAAGAAATGGCAGGCATTCCCCACCATTTAATCGATGTTGTAAACCCCGACGAAGCATTTTCGGTAGCACAGTTTCAAAAAATGGCACAGTGCGCAATCGAAGAAATTTATCGGCGCGGCAATGTGCCGATTCTTGCGGGAGGCACGGGTTTTTACATTAATGCCGTGCTTTATGGCGCAAATTTTCCCGAAAACAATGAACATGAAGAAGAACTTCGTGTTCAATTTACCGCGCTTGCACAAGAAAAAGGCGCGGATTTTTTGCATAAAAAACTAACCGAACTTGATTCAGCCTACGCCCAAACCGTTCACGCGAACAATGTAAAGCGCGTAGCCCGCGCCCTTGCGTATTGCGAAGCAAGCGGAAAGTTATTTTCTGAATACAATCGCATTCAAAAAGAAAAAAAACCGCTTTTTAACGCAGAATTTTACGTGCTTTCCACAGAGCGCGAAATTTTATATGAACGCATCAACGCCCGCACAAATACTATGTTTAAAGCAGGTTTAATCGACGAGGTTCAAAATTTGCTTGAAAAGGGATATCACAAGGGTCTTGCGGCAATGCAGGGAATAGGCTATAAAGAGACTGTACAAATAATTTGCGGCGAAGTTTCTCGCAAAGACGCAATCGACGCAATCCAACAAGCCACCAGAAACTACGCAAAGCGGCAAGAAACATGGTTCAAAAACCAAACTTCCAACGCAAGCATCATAAACACAGAAGAAAATTCCACCAAAGAAATCGCTGAAAAAATTATGAAATGAGGAAATTTATGGCATCCTTAAACTATCAAGACCAATTACTGAGCGCGGTGCGCAAAGAAAACATGCCCGTTACAATTTATCTAACAAGCGGTTTCCAAATCCGCGGGCAAATTCGCAATTTTGATGCATATGTAATAATCGTGGAAAGCGACGGAAAACAGCAAATGGTATATAAACATGCGATTTCTACCATTGTTCCGCTAAAAACAATCCCAAATCTGACCGGTGATACTAATGTATTATGAATTTTTACAAAGCCACATGGGAATAAGCCCCTCTGTGGCTTCTTTTGTGGAAGAAGCCGAAGCGGAAATTCTGCCGCTTTTTAAAAAGGCAGACGAAATTGCCGCATTCAATCAAATGAAAATTCTGCGCGCAATGCAAAAATCTCGTTTAAGCGACGCGCATTTTAACGATTCCACAGGCTACGGCTATGGCGATGAAGGTCGCGATGTTCTGGAAAGAATCTTCGCAGAAATTTTTGAAGCCGAAGCTTCACTTGTTCGCCCACAACTGATTTCAGGAACGCACGCTCTGGCGGCGGCATTATTTGGAAACCTTCGCCCAAACGACATGCTCTTTTCCCCCGTCGGCAAGCCTTATGACACATTGGAATCCGTAATCGGCACAAAACCCTCATCAGGTTCTCTTGCCGAATACGGAATCACCTATCGCCAAGCCGAACTCACACAAGACGGCGACTTCGATTATGACGCAATAAATCTAATCCTTGAGCAAAAGCCCAAAATGGCAACTATCCAACGCTCTAAGGGATATTCGTGGCGAAAATCATTCACCCCATCCGAAATCCGCGAATTAATAAAACATATCCGCTTACATTCCGAACAAACAATAATACTCGTGGATAATTGCTACGGGGAATTCGTATCAACGGAAGAACCCATCGAAGCCGACCTTATCGCAGGCTCGCTAATAAAAAATCCCGGTGGCGGAATAGCTCCGAGCGGCGGCTACATCGTAGGCAAACAAAAATATGTAGAAGCAGCCGCCGAACGCCTTACTGCTCCGGGGCTCGGTAGCGCGGTAGGACCAACCCTCGGCATGTCCCGAACCCTAATCCAAGGACTCTTCCTCGCTCCTCAAACAGTGTCCGCCGCAATTAAAGGCGCGACCCTTGCCGCCGCAACCTTCTCAAAGCTGGGCTTTGACGTAAACCCGGTCCCAAGTGCATCCCGCTCCGACATTGTACAAGCCATAAAACTAGGCTCTCCCGAAGCCGTTCAAGCCTTCTGTCGCGGCATCCAAAAAGCTGCCCCTGTGGACTCTTTCGTTACCCCCGAACCTGCCCCAATGCCCGGCTACACCAGCGGCGTAATTATGGCAGGCGGAACATTCATCCAAGGCTCTTCAATAGAACTTAGCGCGGACGCACCAATGCGCCCCCCCTACATCGTATATTTTCAGGGGGGCTTAACATCGGCTCATTCGTGCGCGGGGGTTGCGTATGCAATGGAAGAGCTTCGCCATTTAAATTTGATTGATTCGTCCCGACTCATTTAATAGCATTTCAAGCAGTGATTCTTTATCATGCTCACTGGTTATTGCTCCGTTTTCAAGAATAAATTGCCTTGTTAACTGGGCAAAAAACCTTGTGGAGTTTCTGATATTGCTGATTTTTTCTTCATCGTATTCTATTTCCGTGTTTTGATTAAACAATTGATTGTTTAACACTGTCCTTGCCTGTTCAAAGCGCATCTGTAAAAACGCTGATGTAGAACGTTCGTGTGCGAGAATTTGAGCGGTCAAGTCAAATGCTTCCGAAAGTTTATTTAACTGCGATTCTAATTCCTCACCGGAATACATTGCTTCGAGGGATTCGCGTATTTCTGCGTATTTATTGCCAAGTGCTACAAAATTATCTAAATTGCTTTTGTTTGCATTTATAACACTCGAAAGCTTATGACCCATTTCAGCCATCGCCGCATTTTCTAAAGAGAAAAATTCCATAAGCGGAGCTGTACCCCCTGTTGCAAAATGGGCTTGTGACAAAAACGTAATAGCCTCACGAGAATGAGATTGTGCTAAAGCCGCAAAATTTTCATGGCTAAAAAATTGTGTAAGGCTTTCTTCTGCCATTTCTGAAATCTCAGGAAGACGCACCAAATTTTCATTTCCTTCTTGCATATTGAGGAATAATCGCCGGGCTTCGTCACTTATGTTCACTTTTACGTCGTTTATTATTCCGGGTGTTGGAAGATTTCCTAAAGTCATTGGACGATTGCCCGCTCTCCGTGCATTGTTTCCGGTAACATTGTTTCTGGTAACATTGTTTTGCTGATTGTTAAATCCTTGTATGTTCATTTAAAATCCCTCTCTTTTGCGTTAACCGCTTTTTTATCTTGCAACCATGCTTCTCGCAATGTTTATAAGCGTGTCAATATCGATAGATGAATATATTTTGAAGACATAGTTATCATCAGTCCACATGATTATATTTTCGTACCCATCTGTATAGGAGTCGAAAACATATATCCCCGGATTTTCCATGAATGAAAATTCCCTGTTTGTATCTGCAATTCCAACGCCTAATGCATTCGCGAAATGACGTTGGAATACAAAATTTTCGCCCTCGGCATTCGCGTACATATAAATAATCACTGTTTCTAAATTAGCACTTCCTTCATACCTAAAACCCATGGGCAAATGTTCCTCTAATATACTTTTAAAGCCGAGCGACTGCCCATCATTTTCAGTATGGGAAAAATTAAAACTAACGTAGTTATCCTGCATACTTATGACTGTGTTCAAAATAAAAATCCGCGACGCTTCCACATTCATTAAGACCATAACACTAACCGTAAAAAATATGCACACTACGGCGGCTATTCTTGCGAAAATTTTTGCCGCTATCTTTATTTTTTCCGCACGATAATGCCTGTTTATCATTTTCATAATTCTTTTGTCAAATTCTTTGGAGCGTGGGTACATTTCATTCAATTCTTCAAGGCTTGGCAGTGCGTCCATTTCTCGCATAAGTGCTTCTTCGGCGGCAATTTTTAACATTGCTTCAAAAATTTTTTCATTCCTGTCGCGGTCACTCATTATGCTTGCCACCTTCTTTCAGAATATTTTTAATCATTTTCTTTGCTCGTGATAAACGCATTTTTACAACATCATATTTTAGCCCAAGATGTTCTGCTATTTCACGATGGCTGTATTCATGCACTAAGGAAAGGATAGCAACGTTTTTCAATGTAGGCGGCAGAGATTTTATAATTTCTACCAAACTATCAAATTCTTCCATGCGTATAAATTTTTCAGGAATAAGGGAATCCATATCAATTATATTGCTGTATTCATCATCATCGCCGCGGTTTCGATTTTCCTTTTTCAAAAGGTTGAGCGAAGTGTTCTTTACTATAATAACAATGTAGGACTTGGTTTTGTAACAAGAAACTTCGCCTATTTTAGAAATATTTTTAATTATTTTCTCCAAACTTTCAGAAACCGCGTCTTCTGCCAAGGCGCGGTCTTGCAAGATTTTTATAGCGACATGAAGCATTAGTGCGTAGTATTTATCAAAAATTTGCACTATTTTGTTTTTATTTTCTTCGTTATTCATAGAAATCTGTCCTTTTCAAAATTTTCTACCCGATTATATCGCCGAGATTATAAAATAGAAATAATTACTTTACACACAATAATATATGTGATATAGTATTATACGATAAAACGCAAGGAGGTAATCAATGGCGATTCAGGCTGCGGGGGTATTGCTGGACGGTTGTGTTTTGACGCTGCTGGCAAAGGAAGATGCGTATGGATACAGCTTGACACAGAGCGTAAAGAATTCGCTTGGGGTGTCGGAGTCAACGCTTTATCCTGTTATGCGCCGTCTTCAAACGGACGACTGTTTAACGGTCTACGACATGCCCCATAACGGACGGAACAGGCGATATTATCAAATTACGCAAAAGGGGCTGGAGCGGCAAAGGGAATGCGTTTCGGAATGGATAGATTTTAAGCAGCGGGTAGATGGAATTTTAAAAAGCGAGAATGGAGGCAACTGAGAATGACAAAACAAGAATATTTGGAACAACTGAGGCAAAAGCTACAGGTTATTCCCGAAAGCGAGCGAAATGACGCGCTGGAATACTACGATGGGTACATTTCGGATGCAGTTAGCGAAGAAATTGCTATGGGGGAACTGGGTTCGCCCGGCGAAGTTGCGGCAATTATTTTGGCTAACTATGTTTCGGCAGAGCCTGAAATTTCCGGCATGAAATTGACATGGGTTATAATTCTCGCGCTTTTTGCGATACCTGTGGGGCTTCCTTTAATTATCGCGATTGCATTTGTACCGATTACGCTTTTTTTGACATTGGGTACACTTATATTCTCGTTCGTACTTACCGGCGGAATTATGTTAGTTGTTGGTGGCGCAGGGCTTATAATTACGCCCTTTGTGGCTATAAATAACTTTGGGTACGCCCTCGCGCTGGGCGGAACAAGTTTAATTTCTATAGGCATTGGCATTCTTTTTATACGATTTACCGCGTTTATGATGCGCGGATTTCCTATGATTGCACGGTTCGTAAGCAGAAAAATTTCAAGGAGGAGCGGACATGGACAAAAAACGTTATAATTTTAATAAAATTGCGGTGGTTTTAATATTGGTGGGGGCGGGGCTTTATCTTTTGGCATGGGCAATTGGATTTCGCGGCGGCAGTCTCGTTCTTATCGACTGGCGTTTGGAAGTAGAAGGAACAAGCTTTGAAAGCCACGTTTTAGGCATTGACCAAGAAATTCAGTATGTATATATTGAAACGCTATCAATCTCTGTGATAATCGAACCGACTTCTGCGGGAGAAGCGGCGGGTTTGCAATTAATAAATATTCCGCTAGAAGCGGCAAGCATTGAAAATGGCAGAATCAGCATAGATACGCGCTCAGCTGAGAGGCAAAGGGGGATTCGGGTTTTTGGCATGGGTTTTGCTAATGCAAGTACAAGGCGCGAAATTCGGATTACTCTCCCCGCCGATACATTGCTTTCCGAGATTGACGCGAGCAGCGTATCCGGAAGTTTTAATATCGGGGTGGACGCTTTGCATATTTCTGCAAATTCCACAAGCGGAAGCATTAATTTAAACAACGCGCACTGGGAAACGCTTCTTTCAGAAAGCATCAGCGGCTCTATTCGTGTACGCGGCGGCAGATTTATGGATTACGACAGCGGCGAAACCCGTTTGCAAACAACATCGGGAAGCGTAAATGTAGAAATCGCTAATAATCAAAATAATTTTATGTACAGCGCGGCTACAACAAGCGGAAACGTGCGCATAAACGGACAAAATCATGGACGCGGCACAGTTTCGGGCGGCAGCGGCGAACATCAAGTTTTTATGCGCACAATTAGCGGAAGCGTTACATTAGATTCCGAATAATTCCTTTGCATTGGCACTCGTTTGGGCGCAGATGGCTTCGGCTGTCGCGCCTTTTATTTTTGCGATTTTCTCTGCTACATATGATAGATAAGTAGATTCATTGCGCTTCCCGCGAAACGGCTCCGGGGCTAGGTATGGGCAGTCGGTTTCCAGCAAAATTCTTTCCGGCGGAATCACGGAGACTGCCTCTTGGAGCATTTCGGTTTTTTTGAATGTAACAACGCCCCCTATTCCAATATAAAAACCCATTTCTACATAGGCTTCTGCCAGCTTTGAATCCCCGGAAAATGCATGAATTACACCTTTTCTCACCCGCGAATTTTTAATTGTTTCAAAGACCTCGTCGTTTGCGTCGCGAGAATGGATAATTGCGGGAAGCTCCAACTCTGCCACAACTTCTAAGAGACGCTTAAACCATTCTCGCTGAACATCCTGCGGCGAATGATTATGAAAAAAATCCAATCCGATTTCCCCAAATCCCACGACCTTCTCATTACCGCTTAGCCTGATAAGCTCTTGCAAATCGCTGTCTGTCAGTGATTTTACATAATGGGGATGCGCCCCAACAGTCGCGTAAACATGGGGATATTCTTCCGCAAGCTTAACAGAGGCCCGCGATGTTTTCATATCACAGCCAATGTTAATAATTAAGTCAACGCTGTTTTCGGGAAGGGATTTTATCAGCGCGTCCCTGTCCTCTTTGAAACGCTCGTTATCATAGTGAGCGTGGGTATCTATTATGCTCATTTTTTCTCCTTGTATATACATTACGCCTATACAGTTTTAATCCGCCTTGTTTTTTTACTTCAATAATTTCATCGTGGTCTTTGTGTTCAACGATTATGGTATAGCCGTCTTTGAACCTTCACGCAAAGGGATTTTTTCGCCATTTTGAAAAATCTGTAATCTTGGGTATTTCATCATAATTTATTTCTTCATTGTCAAGCAGCCTTGTCTCCATTTTATTCCTACTTCCCATAGTATTGTGATATTTGTTCTTTTCTTCATCCCATATGAATTTATTATTTCGCATCATGGTTAGTCTTCTCAATTCTCGGGAATGCCGCCGCTCCTTTTTTCACAGAAAATACTCGTGGGAGAAGTCCAAATTTTTTCGCGCTTTCCCAGTCGGTATTGCCTGAAATATTTAGCTGTTCGCGAATGATTGCAGGGGTGTTTGGCATAACAGGTTCGATTGTGATTGCAACTATTCGCAGGATTTCGGCTAGATTATACAGCACATTTGCAAGCTCAGGCTTTTTGCTTTCATCCTTTGCAAGAACCCATGGCGCAGTTTCGTCGATATATTTATTTGCGCGACGTACCAGATTCCAGATTTCGTTTAACGCCTCTGAAAATGCCAGTTTGTCCATGCAGTTTTCAACTTTTCCCGGCATATTTGTCGCGAGATTTATTAACTCTTCATCAAAATCGGAGCTTTGTACCAAAACATCGGGCATTACGCCACCAAAATATTTTTCAACCATTCCGACTGTGCGGGATAGCAAATTTCCAAGGTCGTTGGCAAGGTCGGCATTGTAGCGGTTGACCAGCGCGGTTGGGGTGAAGTTTCCATCAGGGCCAAAGGTGAATTCGCGCAGAAGGAAATATCTGATTGCGTCAACGCCATATTCGGCGACTAACGCCTTTGGGCAAATGGCATTGCCCAGAGATTTGCCCATTTTTTGTCCATCATATTGAAGCCAGCCATGCCCAAAAACCTGCTTTGGCAACGGCTCGCCAAGGGCAAGCAAAATAGATGGCCAAATTATCGAGTGAAAGCGTACGATTTCTTTTGCCATAAGGTGCAAATCTGCCGGCCAATATTTTTTATACAAGCTGTCGTCGTCTGACATGAAACCCAGAGCGGTTGCGTAATTTGGCAAAGCGTCAATCCAGACGTAAATTACATGCCCCGGGTCAAAATCCACGGGAATTCCCCATTTAAACGATGTCCGCGATACACATAAATCTTCAAGCCCCGGTTTTATAAAATTATTCAGCATCTCATTTCGGCGGGAAAGAGGCATCAAAAATTCTGGATTTTCATCATAATGCTTTGTCAAAGCTTCGGAGTATTTACCCATGCGGAAGAAATAACACTCCTCGGAAATTGTTTCAACCTTGCGTCCGCAATCGGGGCAGTTTCCGTCGTTTAAATCGCGAGAGGTGAAAAATGTTTCGCAGGGTGTACAGTAAAGCCCTTCGTAACTTCCCTTGTAGATGTCGTCTTGGTCGTACAATTTTTTGAAAATCTTCTTTACGGATTCCGTATGGGCTTCGTTTGTAGTACGCTGATAAAAGTCGTATTCACAGTTCATTACTTTCCAGATGCTTTTGAATGTTTCTGCTAAATCGTCAACAAATTTCTGCGGCGAAACGCCCGCTTCTGCCGCGGCGCGTTCTACTTTTTGACCATGTTCATCACTGCCTGTGAGAAATTTTACATCGTATCCTCGTGCTTTTTTATAACGCGCCATCGCGTCTGCCGCTACTGTTGTGTATGTGTGCCCGATATGCGGGTCACCGTTTAGATAATAAATTGGCGTTGTTATATAGTAGGTTTTCATTTGTTGCCTCCTAATATTCCACCCTGTTATTTTGCATTAATTCCAATAAATCTCTGTCTATATTAAAGCCGCCTATTTTTTCATAGCGAGCGTTTTCTCTGCCATGGTCGCAAATGCCAAATGGGCCTTTGAAATTCCACATTGCATAACCCCAGCCGAATTTCTTCCAGCATGACATTATATCACCAAGCCACCTGAGAGCAATGTCGTTGGGGGTTTGGTTATAACATCCGAATTCGCCTATGTGAACGGTTGTGCCGCTTTTTTCGACTTCGCGCCATTCTTTGTAGCTTTCTAATAATGCGGCGCGATTCCAATTTTCGCCGCCCGAATCTCCGGGATATTCAGGCGCGGTCATTTCTTCCCAGCCTTCTATCCATTGTGCCTTGTGATGACTCACCTGAAACGGCTGATACCCTCTGCCGCTATGAATCACTCCGGCATCCGCAAGCTCCGGCAGTGCCATATGCCCGCCGCCAAGCCCATTGATTACGATTTCTCTTTCGGGGTCTATTTTTTTTATAACATCAATTGTACTGCGAATTACTTTTTCATGGGTTGCCCTTGTGCAACCGTATTTTCCAATGTTCGGCGGCTCGTTAACTAAGTCAAAGCTTAGATTTTTTATTCCTTTATATCTTTTTGCAAAAAGTTCCCATAAGAATTCAAAACCGTTTTGGGCTTCTTTATCCGTCCAAAGGCTGTGTTTTTCCAAGTCGTTTCGGTTTATGCAGTATCCGGGGGCGCGGTGAATGTTTAAGGACATGTGAAGCCCTCTTTTTGCGCACTCGTTCAAATATTCATCGATGAATGTTTCAAAAATTCTTTCGTCCGGGTTTAAATAGTCAAATCCTTCTGTCCAAAATCTATAGTCCGTCGGCACGCGGACAAAATTAAATCCTTGCTGTGCCACAAAATCTAATTCTTTTAAATCCGGCAGTAGCGGCTTTGAATTTTCCTCATATTTGGAAAACATCCAAAGGAAGTTAAATCCGTATTTTATCATAGAGTCCTCCTTGTCAATGGGGGCTACGCCCCCAAACCCCCATCGCTACATCGGGCAAAGCCCGATTCCGCTCCGCTCCCGCGCACCGCGCTTTGCGCGGTGTGGTGGAT
>JGI24703J35330_11748248_pt1 | contig 12554 bp, 10 predicted proteins | sample TergutNt197P1_FD_35330 | JGI IMG/M metagenome (IMG submission 35330) | reverse complement strand
AAACACCGTTAAACATTTTAGAAGGTGATTTCCGTTGGAATATCATGGGGATTTTAATTGAAGCGTCAAAAATCGCATCTGTTGTTATTTTCTACGCCAGATATTCGACCCAAGAGAAAAAACCGCATTTGGAATTTGTTAAACCTTAAGTTTAACGGCATAAGCGAAAAAATCACCGCAAGGTGTTTTTTTTTGCGCAAAAAAATAATCTCTCACTAGCTGTTTAAACGGCTAGCAAAAGATTATTTTGGTTTTAAACTAAATCTTTGAATGCATCTCCAAATAAGTCACCTAATGTTTCTTCACTTTCAACACTTTGGGCATCTTGTACTTTCATATAAGCATCAAAGTCGGCTCTTTCAGCATCCTCAGCGATTTGGCGAATACTTAACTCTAAACGATAATTATTTGGCTCGAAATTCGTTACTTTAACCTGCACTTCTTCTTCAAGAGCTAATGCTTCGTTTGCATGACCTAAACGACGATCAGTAATTTGTCCGATTGGTAAGAAACCATTAACGCCCTCAGCAATTTTAATCTCAGCACCACGGCTGTTCATATTAGCAACTGTACCAGTTATAATCTCACCACGACGTAAACTTAATTCTTCCCATGGATTAACTGTCACTTGACGGATTGATAATCCAACACGTTTGCGATCACGATCAAGAGAAATGATTTTAACTGAAACTTCATCACCAACTTTGATTAAATCTTCTAAACGAGCTGATGACCAAGAAGCCTCAGAGAAGTGGCATAAACCGTCAACATAAGGTGCGATATTAATAAATGCACCAATTTGAGTAATTGACTCAACTTTACCAACTAAAACATCGCCAACAGTAGCAGCCAATGCTTCCCATGGATCATTTTCAATTTGTTTAATAGATAAACTAATACGTCCAGATTCTATATTGATTCCGATGATTTTAACTTGAGTCTTCTTACCCACTGTTAAGAAATCAGAAACTTTAGAACGCACTGATTCCCAAGTTAACTCAGAAGCGTGAACTAAACCTTCAACGCCTGGAGCGATTTCAACGAATGCACCATAGTCATGAACGCTAACGACTGTTCCATTAATGATTTCACCAGCTTGGTGATCTTTAGCAAACTCTTCAATTGGAGTTGGAAGAGCTTTTTTGATAGATAAACCAATTTTATCTCCATCAATTTTAACAATTTCAGCAGTAACTTCGTCACCAATTGCTAACACATCTTCAATTTTTTTGAAACGGATGTGAGAAATTTCAGATAAGTGAACTAAACCTTCAACAGCTCCAAAATCAATAAATGCACCAAAAGCAGTAATTCTAACGATTTTTCCGTTTACACGGTCACCGATGTTAAGTTCAGCCAATGCTTTTTCTTTTGCAGCTTCACGTTCAACTACTACTAAATCTTTACGTGTTACCGTAATGCGACCGCGCTTCATTGATTCGATTTTAACATCAAATGTTTGACCAACATATAATTCTAAATTTTCAACATAACGAACATCGATTTGACTTGCAGGTAAAAATGCCTCAACATTACCTAAATCAACTAATAAACCACCACGAATTGCACGCGTTACAGTTGCAGCAATTGGAGTACCTTCTTCAAATGCTTTTTCGATTGCAGCATTTTTTGCACGAATAGCGATAGCCTTAACTGATAATAAGATTTGCTCATCACTAACTTTTTTAACAACTGCTTCAATTTCAGAACCGATACTCACAACATCTGACACAGAATTAATGGCATCAGCAGATAATTCGCTTAAATATACAGTTGCGTCATTTCCTCCTCCAATATCTACAGTTACCTCTTGTCCGGCGATTGCGATAACTGTACCAGTTACAACATCTCCAACAGTCGGCACTTTAATACCTTCTAAATTCATTAATTCTTCCATTGTCATTTCAGCCATTGTAAAACTCTCTCCTTTTATTATAACTCATGCGTTCGTAGGTGAGCATGAGCTATATTCAACGCTATAGCTTTTGCGTTTTAAATTATTATACTTCTATTTTAATACATAACCTACCATTTTGTCTACTACTTCATGGATAGAAAGTGTACTTGTATCGATTAAAATTGCATCATCAGCCTGTTTTAGAGGTGAATGAATGCGATTTGCGTCCATTTCATCACGTTTTCTGATTTCTAACTCAAGAGAGTCTAGGTCGCAAGCGACGCCTCTTTCTAAATTTTCTTTATAACGACGACTGGCTCTAACTCTTGCATCAGCTATCATAAAAAATTTAAAATCAGCATCTGGTAAAACATTTGTGCCAATATCTCGACCATCCATTATAACATTTTCAGTTAGTGCAAGATCTTTTTGGCGGGATTTTAATTCATCACGAACAGATTTGTATGTTGCGATAATTGAAACTTGTGATGTAACTTCTTGTGTTCTTAATTTTTTAGTAACTATGACATCATTTACTAAAACATCACCATTACTTTGCAAAACAATCGTTGTATCATCAAGCAAATTTATCACATCTGCTTCGTTATTAACATCAACTCCTTTATCAATTGCTCTCCAAGTTATAGCACGGTACATCGCACCAGTGTCAATATAAACAAATCCGAGAGCCTCAGCCATTAATTTAGCAATTGTTGATTTTCCGGCAGCAGCAGGACCATCAATTGCAATTTGTGTGTACTTTAACATAATATCATTCCTAACTAAAACGGCAAATCAAATGGAAGCATATCTCCAAGACCAAAATGCATCACTAGAAGTGCAGTAATGGCAAGAATTATAATAATGAGAATGGCGTCTATTAATCCCATTTTCAATTTTTTATTCTTTGACCTTTTTTTCTTGTTATCATCTGCACCCTCTTGCGAGATTTTCGGTTCATCAGCACTGTTTGCGCCATCAGCAGTGGCCGCCGTGCTGATTACCTCACTTGCTACAATAGGTGAATCGCTTATGCTATTTGCAAGTGGTGGTAAATCTAAAATGCTAGAGGCAAGAGGTGGTGCGACATCAACTGGAATTACTGGAGCAACTAGTGGTGGAGATAAAGATGGGGTGGGCGATGAATTTGTGTCTGGAATTTGTACTGCCTGTGTCACGGTTTCACTCATAGCTAAATTGGTAACAGGTGGAGGTGCTGGCACTTCAAATTTTACAGGTTGCACATTTACAGTTTGCACAATAGATTGCGTGTTAGTTGGCGGAATAAATGAGACATCTGTTGGTGGTGTTGGGACTTCAAATTGTTTTAAAGAGTAGTCGGTTACTGCAGTTTGATTACTTGTTATTGGTGTAACAGGTGGTGGTATGGTAACCTCAGCAACAGGTTGTGAAGTCCTACTTACTGGTTTAGGCGTTACATCTTCATTAAATAGCATTTTGACATTGGCATCGAAAATTTCAGATTCATAATTTGATATTGAATCTTTTTCGTTATCAACAATTTCTGCAAATAAATCACTTAAGCTACTTTCACTTTTAGCAACACCATTGTTTAAAAGAGTTTCAAGATAAATTAAATCACTTTCTTCCTCATCATCAACTTCCTCAGGATAGTAAAGGTAATCCTCTGCTGAGGGGTTGTTTTTCAAAACTGGAGCGTATGTGTCAATTGATAAGGCAGTATGTGTTACATGGTCCTCAAACTCAGGGTAATCTGGTTGCTCCGTTGTTACAAACTTGCTAGAAGTAGGATTTTTTTGAACATAAGTGTTGAAGAAATTTTCATATTTTTGAACCTCAGTTGCGCTGGCCCTTTTTAAATTTGTCATCTCACTTGATGAAGAGGTGCTTGCAGGGGTATTATTATTATGTTTTCGATTCGCTGTAAAAGGTTTTAAATCCTCAGGATTATTTATATAAGCGCGTCGATGTGATTCTTTAGGTTTTTGTGTCACTTATAGGCACTCCTTTAAAAATGGATAATCAGACCAACAATCAAATTAACTTTAGTCTAAAAGTTGTGTGCTTAGATATCTTAAAAAAATAATTACTTATAAAAAATTAATGAAATTTTAAACTCTTAAATTGCACTATCTAATAGTATACCACAAATTTTAAAAATTTACATGATTTTCGCCGATAAAATTTGAAAAATTCTGAAATTTTTTAAAAAACAGTTGTGCAATATGCAACATTCGGTTTAAAAAGCAAGAAAAGAGGAATTTTAGGCAAGAAACATTCATTGAAGGTCAACTCAGTTAAAACGTACAAACCCACGTGAATCTGATAAAAAATGACCCAAAAATTTAAATTCTTTTATGAAAGTGTATGTAAAAAAAAAATTCCTAGTAGAGGGTGTTGAAGTTTTTATCATGCTATGTTAAAATAATCAAAATACCTAAAACAAGGAGCTGCATTTTCAATGAATTTAACAGATAAAATTATAACTGAAGCATTAACTTTTGATGACTTATTACTCGTTCCGGCCAAAAGTGAAGTATTACCAAAAGATGTATCGCTAAAAACAAAGCTTACAAAAAAAATTAGCTTGAATATTCCTATCGTTTCAGCAGCAATGGATACAGTAACAGAGTCAAAACTTGCAATCGCACTTGCTCATCAAGGTGGAATTGGATTTATCCACAAAAATATGTCAATTGAAGAACAAGCAGAAGAAATACGCCGTGTAAAGCTATATCAAAACGGTATGATCACAGATCCAGTAACACTATCTCCTCTTGTAACCTTAGCAGAAGCTGATGAACGTTGTGGATATTATAAAGTCTCAGGATTCCCGGTAGTCGATGAAGAAAATAAATTAATCGGAATCATTACAAATAGAGACATAAAATATCGCGAAGACAAGGATACGTTAGTAAAAGATATGATGACACCGAGAGAGCGTTTAATAACTGCTAAGGTCGGAACAACAGTCGACGAAGCAAAAACCCTACTCTTAAAGCATCGCATTGAAAAACTCCCAATAATTAATGACGAAGATCAACTTGTGGGCTTGGTTACAATTAAAGATATCGAAAAGACCATTTCATATCCAAATAGTTGTAATGATGAACAAGGCCGTCTAAGAGTCGGTGGGGCAGTTGGAATTGGCCCTGATACTCTTGATCGTGTTCGTGCTCTAGAAGCAGTAGGTGTTGATGTAATTGCAGTTGATTCAGCGCACGGTCATTCAGCTGGTGTGTTAAATGTTATCAAATTAATTAAAAAAGAATTTCCAGAACTGCAAGTCATTGGTGGAAACATTGCTACTGCACATGCAGCAAAAGATTTAGTTGAAGCGGGAGCAGATGCAGTTAAAGTCGGAATTGGTCCAGGTTCAATTTGTACAACAAGAGTAGTAACAGGTGTAGGTGTTCCTCAAGCAACGGCAGTAGCTGATGTATTTGAGTATTGTAAGACGGTAGATATTCCAGTAATTGCAGATGGTGGTTTAAAATTATCTGGAGATTTTGTTAAGGCAATTGCAGCAGGTGCGCAAGTTTGTATGTTTGGAAGTATGTTTGCAGGATGTGATGAAACACCAGGAGAAGAAATTTTATTTAACGGTAGACGTTATAAAACTTACGTTGGAATGGGATCTTTAGCGGCAATGAAGCGTGGTTCTAGTGATAGATATTTCCAAGGAAATGAAAAAGATAAAAATGATGTAAAAATTGAAGCTGCTAAAAAACTAGTTCCTGAAGGAATTGAAGCAAGAGTGCCTTATAAAGGGAAATTAGAAGACGTAATCTTTCAACTTTGTGGTGGTTTAAGAGCAGGTATGGGTTATTGTGGGACACCGACAATAGAGCAACTTAATACTGAGGCACGATTTGTTAAAATTACAGGTGCAGGATTAAAAGAAGCACATCCACACAGTGTTGAAATTACACAAGAGGCACCAAATTACAATAAATAAATTATTGAGGTCAACTGATGAGTACATTAAAAGAAAATAAATTATTCTGCTTAAAAACTATGTCAACTGACCCCTTTAAAATTTTTGAGTTGCTTTAATTCTTTGGAGTTGAAGCGACTTTTTAATTTGTACATAAGTTGTAAATTCTAAAAGTAAATAAGGGGTGAGGATCCATGACAATATTCATAATAGCTTTTCTTTCGATGCTCGTCGTAATTCAACTGCTATCAATAAAATATGCATTAAAAGATGTGGAGTACGATTATGGTTTTAGTAAAAAACTTATTGAAACTAGCGAATCCACTGAACTAATTAGCACTGTAACAAACAAATCACGAAGATTTATTTCATATATCCGTATGGTTGAGGCATTACCAGTTGGAATTAGGCCAATTAATAATAAAGTGGCTGTTTATGAAGACACTATGGGAATGGGATATTTAAGATATGATTCGTCAATTTATCTCTTGTCAAGAAGTAAATTAAAGCGAAAGCTTGAAATCACTTTTGATGAGCGCGGTCGCTACCTATTTAAAGGAGCAACTTTGCATGGTGGAGATTTCTTGGGATTCATGCAAAAAAGAGAAGAGTTTCAAGAATTTAGAGAACTTGTTGTTTATCCTAAAAAAATTGAATCAGCGCAATTAGATAATATTATTGGTGGATTTTTAGGTGATATCTCTGTTAGGAGATTCATAATGGAAGATCCGATTTTAACAATTGGAACTAGGGATTACACTGGAAGAGAACCATTGAAACAAATAAGTTGGAAGCACACTGCAAGAACGAATAAAATGATGGTAAAACAATTTGATTATACTACCGAAATGAATATAACAGTTTTATTAGATATTAGTGCAGTTTCAGGCAAGACTATTACAAAAGATCAATTTGAGGCATGCTTTTGCCTTGCAAGAACCGTTTGCGAAATGTTTGAACAGAAAAAAGCGCCATATCAATTCATTTCAAATGCCATTCTTGAGGGTGTAGAAACAGTAAAGAATTACCAATTAAGTAATACTGGAGGCAAACATTTTAGCCTAATTTTAGAGCGACTTGGAAGAAGTGCTTATGGAACATCGATGACTTACGAATTATTGATTGAGGAAGTTATGAAGGAGCAAAAAGATAATCACTCAATTATAATAATCACACCTATTGAAGATAGAAAGAAAAAAGCCATCGCTAGAACGCTTGAAGTGAAGACAAGAGGTGTAATGCAGATGATTTATGGACAAGATTACGTGACAGGAGATGCGATATGATTTTTTCACGAGGATTAAAACGTATATGTGATATTTGTTTTTATATGACATTTTCTAGTTTGGCTGCGACTACTTTTGGCAGTTATGGGTTATTGATAACTTTACCAATCATTGCCATATCTACTTTTTTCATTGTAGCATTATCGAAATATAAAATTATAAAATATGTTGGATTTTTACCTCTTGCTTTGGTATTTACTCAAATTCCGCTTACTATTTTTTATGGCGTCTTAATGTTTCCTGTATTAATCTATTTATTAGCCACTATACCAAAACAAGATGAAAGAACGTCAGAATTTGATTATGCCACAAATTTTCAAGTATTTTTAGGCCTTTTTGGATTTATGCTTGCATTTGTCTGGGCTTCATCAATTTGGATTGGAGATTCCTCAGGATACCCAACAGAAAGCATTTTGTTTGCACTAATATTTATTATCATATCAATTACTTTTATGAGATCAGTTAGACATGATGTTTCGGTAACTAAGCAAACACGATTCAAAGTAATGAATGCTGTGACATTACTAACAGTTTTGGCTGCTACAGTTGTTGTTGGAAACCGTCATCTGCTAAGCTTTGTCTTGAATGTTGTGCAAATAATTTTTGTTTTTTTGTGGGTGTATATCTTAGCTCCTGTTCTTAGTGCAATGCTGTGGATTATTGCGGTAGTTTTGTCTTTTATTGCAAATTTGTTTTCGGATGGACAAGGTGCTGCTATGGACTTTGATCTTCCAAACATGATGTTTGAAAATCAAGATTTTGATTATGAATCAGGTCGTGAGCTTACTCAAATGCCAATCGTGAGAATTATTTTTATTCTAATAATTGTGGCTGTGTGGATTTTTATTGCCTATAAAATCTTTAAAAAATTAACAAATAAACTAGTTGTGACTGCGCAAAGAGATGACGGTGTTATTGAAGAGTGGATTATGATTGACGAAGAAGAGCTTAGTAAAGGAGAAAGAAGAAAGCGAGAAAAAGAACAGCCGATACGATTGATTTACCGAAAGTTTTTGCTAGTTCTTAAACGAAAAAACGTAGAAATACAACCTTTTTATACAAGTGAGGATGTCGAAAATGCGGCTATTTTAGCACTTGAAGACGAAAAAACGACCACTTTAAGGGACATTTATATTAAAGCTCGCTACGGCAAAGATGAGCCTTCAGCTGAGGAAATCGCAAATGCGCGCCAAATTTATAAGGATTTAAAGAATAAAATAGGATAAAATACTAGCGCCAATCTTTTTTTTCAGCGGAAAATTTGATATAATAGTAGGGGATAAAAAATTTCAAAAGAGGAGGCTAATTTATGACACTTGAAAACTTAATTTTAAACGAAATGAAGCATATTGACTTAAACGGAATTGTAGTAACAAGTGTCGCATACATAAATGAACGATTGCACATTGTATTTGAAATAGCTCCTGCAAAAGTAGAATTTTATATGTCAGATGATTTTGAAATTCAAATCCTTAAAGTCCATTATCAAAACAATGAGTACACTGAGGCGAGTTACCTAAAAAAGTTCGAGCATATGGCCTTCGATGTTGTTTCAAAAGTGAAATTTGTTGAAATGAAAGTGAAACTTCAAAATCCATTAATTACGCCAAGAACTAAGCAAATCAAGCCAATAATTTCCAAAGCGATAGAACAAACTAGACTTGATGATATCATCAAAAGAGAAGAAAAAATCAGAGTTTTTGAGAAAGAACTCGATATAAAAGAAGAAAAATTAAAACAATTTGAAACAACGCTTGTTGAAAAAGAAAACCAGATAGCACATCAAAGAAAGGCCGCAGTTGATCAACTCGCATCAAAGCGCCTTGAAAATCAAGAAAAAATCGAGAATAAATTCAAAACTATATTTCGGTTTTTCCTGAAGAAATAAACATAGGTGGTGAGTCATAATGGAATTGCGAAATTTTATGCTAAATGAATTTTTAAAATTAAGCATCAACGAATTAAAATTGATCGATTTTTCGCATGACTCCTCATCAATGAGATTTATTGTCGAAGTCAAAAAAACGATAATAGACATGGAAATAATGAGTGGCGAAAGTCTTAAACTATATGCTGTAGTTTATCAAGATATTAGATATACCGAGCATTGGCAGTTGAGCCAGTTTGAAAATTTCGCAAAAGATGTTGCTAATTTAATTGTTCCTATTGCTAGAAAAAAGCTTGCAGAATATGAGGAAAGTGTTCACACAATTGCCTATCGTGAAGTTCAAGCCAAGTTAAAAGAGGAACAATTATTTAAGCGAAATCTTGATTTGGATGCAAGGATGCAACTGCTGAATTTTCAAATGCAAGCTCTTGAAGTTGAAATGCAGATGCTTGAAGAGGAAAAATTACGAAAAGAAGCCCAGCGAGTGAGACGATGGACGAGTGAAAATATTTTTATTTTAAAATGGATGGCAATTTTAATTGTAATTTCAATGGCAATAATTCTTATAATTATGACTTTAGCAGCCTTAAACCAAGACCCTGTTGAAGATGAGGACACTACGAGTTTCGTTGAAATAGTTGTTTATTTGTAATGTTTGATGGCAATAAAATGTGCTTGACTTGTAAGTGTTTCGAAAATGTTGAAAAAAAATTAAAAAAAACTTAAAAAACCCCTTGCGAAATTCGCTAAATTGTGCTAGTATATTAGGTACAAGGGTCGTTACAGCTAGGCTGGCAAAACTTTGAATATTAAAAAATTTCACCGCATATACTTTTTATGACAGAGGTAGTTATGATTAAATTCGGCTAAACTTTGTGAGGTAACATCAAATAGATGTGCTTTTCAAGTTTGGCTTTTTTGTTACCTAACTAATTGATACAAGGAGAGAATCGCAATGGTTATAAAGAAAATTATTAATAATAACATCGTTGTGACAAAGGATGATCTGCAAAACGAAGTCATTTTAATGGGGCGTGGCTTATCTTTTGAGAAAAAGAAAGGTGATGTTGTAGATAGCGATAAAATCGAGAAAAAATTTCATCTTGAAAAAGAAACGGTAAGTGATAATTTTATTGAACTTTTGCGAGAAATGCCTGAGGATATCATTAATGTCACCCACGAAGTTATCGAACTAATTCGAAAAGGTTTGGTTGGGAAAATTGACGATCGTATTTATGTTACTTTACTTGACCATATTAAATATGCAGTAGATCGTTATTTGCAAGGAATCCAATTTAACGATATGTTGCTTGTTGAAATTGAACATTTATATCAAACAGAAATTGCAGTAGCTAAAGAAGCTCTACAAATTATAAATCAGCGTTTAATGGTAAAACTTCCGGAAGATGAAGCGGCGTTTATTGCTCTTCATATTGTTAATGCGCAGTTAGAGCTTGATATGAAAGAAGTTCAAAAAGTAACGTCAATCATCAATGAAGTTCTAAAAATTATTCGTTATCATTTCAAAATTCCTTTAGAGGAAACAAGTCTTGATTATGCAAGGTTGGTTACTCATTTGAAATTTTTTGCTAGAAGGCTGCTGCGAAAGCAAAGTTATACAAAAGATGATGAAATGATGTTTGAAATGGTTAAAAAACGTTACCCTGAAATACATCAATGTGTGCAAATTATTGAAGTGCATGTAAAAAAAGTGTATGAACAGGAGTTAACGTTGTCGGAGAAATTATATTTGATGATGCATTTGACGAGAATAAAAAATTAATACGAGGTAAATGATATGGGATTGTTTAAAAAATTGAGTGGGAACAAAAAAAAGATGTTAGAAGAACAACAGTATACTATTTATAATCCGATTGCGGGTATGGTAACACCTTTGTCTGAGGTAAATGATCCAGTTTTCGCAGAGGAGATGATGGGAAAAGGTGTGGCAATTAAACCATCAGTTGGTCAAGTAGTTGCGCCTATGGATGGTCAAATAATATCAGTTTTTAGAACTATGCATGCAGTTACGATGATTGGTGATAATGGTGCGGAAATTATTATTCATGTCGGATTAGATACGGTGAAACTGGGTGGTGAATATTACTCGGCTCATGTTAGTGATGGCATGCGGGTAAAAAAAGGTGACTTAATGTTGACCTTTGATTTAGAACAAATTGAGGCGTTGGGCTATGATCTAATTACGCCAATCATAGTGACAAATTCAGCTGATTTTGATGCTATTGAAAATATGGCTACTGGTAGTAATAAAGTGGGCACAGCGTTAATAAAATTGAAGTAAGTAATAAAAGTTTAGGAGGAATTTACTATGATAATGAAATATTTGCAAAGAATTGGAAAGTCGTTAATGTTACCTGTTGCGGTTTTACCAGCAGCAGCGCTTATGCTTGGGATTGGATATTTTATCGATTCTGATGGTTGGGGGGCGTATAATGTGGTTGCCCATGTTTTAGTCCAAACTGGTGATGCGATTTTAGGAAACATGGGACTATTATTTGCGCTTGGGGTTTCTTACGGAATGAGCAAAGACCGTGATGGTTCGGTTGTTGTAGCGGGAATGGTCGGTTGGTTAGTGACAACCACCTTACTTGACTACGAAGGTGTTGTTAACATTATTGGCGAATTGTCACCACGAAGCGAATTGGCATTTTCGAATATTGAGAATGTGTTTGTTGGGATTGTTCTTGGTTGTATTGTTGCGGCCATTTACAATAAGTTCTCGAAAACAGAATTACCAACATTCTTGGCATTCTTTAGTGGTCGCAGATTGATTCCGATTCTCACTGCCTTTGGTTCGGTGTTATTCTCAATCGTTTTATTATTCGTTTGGCCACCAGTATTTGGTGGGTTAGTTGCCTTCGGTGAGTTAATTTCAGGTTGGGGTGCATTTGGTGCAGCGTTATACGGATTCTTTAACCGTTTATTAATTCCAACTGGACTACACCATGCCTTAAACGCTGTCTTCTGGTTTGACTTTGCTGGAATTAACGACCTTGGAAATTTCTGGGGTGCTGGCTATGGTGTGGTTGGTGAAACAGGGCGTTATATGGCTGGTTTCTTCCCTGTCATGATGTTTGGTTTACCAGGTGCATGTTTAGCAATGTATAAGCAAGCAAAAGATAAGCATAAGAAGCGTGTTTATGCTTTATTAATGGCTGCGGCGGTTACATCTTTTGTAACTGGGGTTACTGAGCCAATTGAGTTCTCTTTTATGTTTGTTGCACCGATTTTATATTTAATCCATGCGGTTTTGACAGCTATTTCGATGTTCTTAATCTATACATTAGGATGGTTCTCAGGATTTGCCTTTAGTGCTGGTGCGATTGATATGATTTTAGCGAGTTCATCACCATTTGCAGTGAATTGGTTCTTAATTCCAATCGTCGGGGTTGCGTACTTCTTCATCTATTACTTCTTATTCTCATTTGTTATCAAAAAGTTTGATTTAAAAACGCCTGGTCGTGAAGATGAGGATTACACTGAGGATGAAATGCAAATCGAAGTGGCAAGTAACGACTGGACAGCAATGGCAAAAGGTTTCAT
>JGI24703J35330_11748249_pt1 | contig 12588 bp, 4 predicted proteins | sample TergutNt197P1_FD_35330 | JGI IMG/M metagenome (IMG submission 35330) | reverse complement strand
TAATGGAGCTGATACATTCGATTGACCATCCCCACGCACGATTACATCTGGACGGAGCCGAGGCCTTGCGCCTCCGCGAAGAGGGGCGATACGAGGAAGCGTTCGCGATTTTGCAAGATATAGTCCTTCCCTACGGCCGCATTTCCACAACCAATATTACCGCGCTAAGCGACAGATATATGGAATTGTGGAGCGATGTCCGCGAGGACTTGCGGTCGGTAGGCGGCGAGGTTATGACAACGGTTTTAATAATTTTTGCATTAGCCCTGCTATCCTTCTTCGTACTAAGCTACGTTATCCCGAAAAGCATATTAAAGCCTGTTAATCAGCTTGTTGCGCTTGTATCCGATGTTACAAACGGTAAAATAAATTTCAACCGTAACACGAATATTGTTAATGATGAAATAGGGCGACTTACCAATGACACATACGATCTTGCCGATATAATAAAGGAAATCATCGCAGACGTTAAGAATTTTCTGCACCAAAACTATACGGTAGGCGACTACGAATTCAAGATGGATCCTGAAAAATATAAAGGAGCCTTCAAAGAACTTGTGGCCGAAGTCAATAATATGCCCAATGGAGCCGAAGAGGAAGGCTGGGTTCTCATTGATGCATTGGAGAATATTGGAAAGGGTAAGTTTGATTTTGAGAGCAAGAAGCTTCCGGGGAAACGTGTTGTCACAAACGAAGCTGTTGAATTATTGTTAAGCAGGCTAAACGAGCTGAATGCCGACTTGGGCAATATGATTGAAGCGGCCGCCGTCAAGGGCGACTTAAGTTTCCAAATTGACGTAAGCAAGTACAGCGGCGATTGGAAAAAAATAGTGACCGGGCTTAATGACATTGCCGGTGCAGTGGATAAACCGCTTAAAACCATTGCTATTGCTATGAATGAAATGAATTCGGGCGTTTTCGATTTAGAAAAAATTGACAAAACAATCACCGCGCAGGGATACAGCGCAGATGCAACACACTACAGCGGCTCGTTTCGCGTTGTTATTAACGCCTTCGACGAAACCATTACATCAATATCTTCCTACATAGCCGAAATTTCGGCTGACCTGGAGGCTATTTCCAACGGTGATTTAACCACAGAAATTACCCGCGAATACGTGGGAAGTTTTGCGGCAATCAAGAATTCACTAAACCGCATTTCATCGTCACTCAGCAAAACCATGTCTGAAATTTCAGTAGCTTCCGAGCAGGTGTTGGCAGGAGCAAGCCAAATTTCCACCAGTGCAAATGAGTTGGCAAGCGGGGCACAGGAACAAGCAAGTGCGGTGCAAGAGTTAAACGCCTCCATTGATTTAATTAACCAGCAAACCCAATCCAACGCGCAAAACGCTAGCGAAGCTAACGCGCTTTCCAACACATCAACGACAAACGCCCGCGAAGGTAACGATGCAATGCAACAAACGCTCAGCGCGATGAATCAAATAAAAGATTCGTCGAATAATATATCCAAGATTATTCGCACAATTCAAGACATTGCGTTCCAAACAAACCTGCTCGCGCTTAATGCCGCCGTTGAGGCCGCTCGCGCAGGAGAACACGGAAAAGGCTTTGCGGTTGTTGCCGAAGAAGTGCGCTCACTTGCGGCAAGAAGCCAAGAGGCCGCAAGCGAAACAACCGAGCTGATCGGTACATCCATCAACACCGTGGATTCCGGCGCGGAAATTGCGCGCTCAACCGCCGAAACTCTTGATACAATCGTGGAAAATGCCAACAAGGTACTGAGCGTAGTAAGCTCGATTTCCTCCGCCTCACAAGAACAAGCGGAAGCAATCGCGCAGGTTAGTGACGGACTCGAGCAAATATCAAGAGTAACACAAAGCAACTCAGCCGTTTCCGAAGAAACAGCGGCGTCTGCAGAGGAGCTTAACTCGCAAGCCGAAGTGCTTCGGCAGTTGGTGTCATATTTCAAAATTTAAGCGACTTCCGAAAGGTCACCCGTCGCCAAATACATGAGGGGGGTGTTTTTGATGAAATCAACTTTCGCCCTAAAGTTTGTCATAGGTTTGGTACTATTGTCGCTTTTGGCAATATTGAGCGTTGGGCTGGCCGTAAATACATTTGTGCGGTATTCCATTTACGGTAATTTATTGGAAATCGCGGAGCGCGACCAAATAATCTATTCCAATGAAATAGACGAGTGGTTTGCCGTTGCCAAAGAAAGGGTTCACAACCTTTCCACAATCATGCGCACCCTACCCACAGAGGAAGAAATGGAGAACATGGCCATAACTTTTGTGGAATATAATGAAGCAATAGAAAATGTTTTTATAGGGTTTAGTGACGGTAGATTAATAAACGCGGTTGGCTGGACTGCCCCGGAAGACTGGACACCCGTTGAGCGTCCGTGGTATATAGCGGCGAGGTCGGTGCCTTACGGCGAAGTTGTGATTACAGGCACCTACCTCTCCGATGCCAGCGGCAATATTGCTGTTTCGGCAGCTGTATATGTGCCGGGACTCAGCGGAGTGGGTGCGACAGTCGGCACAGCTATCCCGATAAACAATGTGCTGGAAAGAGTTGCCCTGCACCCCGTTATGTCCGACGGTTATTTGATTTTGGTGGATGTGGCATCCGGCGGCGAAATAATAATACACCCCAACCCGGATTATGCCCCCGGTGCTGATGGTCAAACACGAAATATTAGGGATATTACAAACGGAGACGTTTTCTTAAACCATTTATCTGCGGCTGAAATTGTACAATTTGAAGATAATCTCTTAGGCTCGGCCCATTTGATCACCACCCCTTTGAATGTGATTGACTGGGTCTTAATTGCAGTTGTCCCGGCTTCGCCCACAGAAGGTATCGTTGCACGATATACCTTTAATTTTGTGCTGGTTTTCGGTTTGATTGCACTGGTTTTTATAATCATAGCTGCGGTTATTGCCATGCGCTACTCAAAGGGCATGTCAAACTTCAAAAACTTGAAAATTATAATTGATGCTTTGCCTGTGGGATGCAGCTTGCGCAACAAAAACTTTGAGGTGTTTGATTGTAATCAAGTTGATTTAGATTTGTTTGGACTGAAGAATAAAGAGGAGTATTTTGCTAAATGGCGTGACCTGATGCCGGAATATCAGCCGGACTGCTCGCGCTCCGGCGACCATATGCAAAAATGTATAGCGTCTGCCGTTGAAACCGGTCAGGCCGGCATTGAATTGATGTTTAAAAAAATTGACGGAACGCCGTTTCCGGCCGAATTTACGATAATCCGCGTTAAATTACAAGATGATGACGGATTTGTTGTTTTTGTACGAGACTTGACGGCTGTTTATAACTACAGACAAGAGCAGGCGGAAATGCTTGCCAAGCTGGAAGAAGCACTCGGCAAGGCTAATGCCGCCAGCCTTGCAAAGAGCCACTTCCTGTCCAATATGAGCCACGAGATCAGAACGCCTCTGCACGCCATAAGCGGAATGCTTGCCATAGGCAAATCAGCCGCTGATGTTCAAAGCAAAGACTATGCCTTTGAAAACATTGAAACTGCCTCCAATTATCTGCTTGGCATCATCAGCGATATTTTGGAAATATCAAAAATCGAGGCAGGGAAGTTTGAGCTAAAATGCAAGTCATTTGACTTTAGAAAAAAGATTGCCGGTGTCGCCGATATATTAAAATTGCAAATGGAAAAGAAGCAATTGAAGTTTGTAGTTGAGCTGGATGACGCAATCCCGCAGTTTATAGTTGGTGATGCAATACGGCTGATGCAGGTTATCACAAACCTTTTGACCAATGCTGTAAAGTTCACTCCGCACGGCGGGACAATTTCCCTTACCGTTAAGTGTTTGCGTAGCGACGTCGGCATGGAAAATGAGCTGTACTTCGAGGTCGTCGACACGGGTATTGGTATCTCAAAAGACCAGCAAGCCCGTTTGTTTGATGCTTTTGAACAAGTAGAAAGTGCCGCTTCCCGTAAATTTGGGGGTGTCGGGCTGGGGCTTGCTATTTGCAAGCGGATTGTGGGGGCGATGGGCGGCGAAATTTTAATTGATTCGGAGCCGGGCAAAGGTGCAAAGTTCATGTTTACACTGCGATTTGAGGTTGGCGATTCCGAAAGGGGCAGTTTCGGCGGCGTAGATAACATGCAGATCAGCCCTACTTTTGAAAATTGTCGCCTGCTGCTTGTGGACGATGTGGATATAAACCGAGAAATCTTAATTGCGATACTTGAGCCTACGGGTATTCAGATCGAATGCGCGTCCAATGGCTTGGATGCTGTAAATATGTTTAGTGACGCGCCGGATAGGTACGACATAATTCTCATGGATATTCAGATGCCTGCCATGGACGGATTTACCGCCACGCGCCGCATACGGGAGCTTCCCTACGGTCGGGCAATGGAAGTACCTATTATTGCAATGACTGCCAATGTTTTTCAAGAAGACATTGACCAATGTAAAGAAGCCGGCATGAATGACCATCTCAGTAAGCCCATAGATGTTGAGTTGCTGATGATAAAACTCAATGTTTATATTACCGAAAAATAAGCACGCCAAGCGTGCATTGTGCACCGTGGACATCCGGCAGTAGGCGACATTACGTCTCGAAGGGTGCGGGCACGTTTCATGTGCCATTGCAGGATGCAGTTTCCCGGTCTATAAAAAAAAACGCTGTTAAGCGAAGGGGAGAATGTGTTATGACATCACTAAGAAACATGAAAATTAGGAGCAAGCTGTTTTTGGGGTTTGCGATGCTGTTGGCCGTTACTGCGTTTATCGCGCTGTTCGGAGCATTTCAAATATCCACCGTAAGCGATGACTACGACCACGCAATTAATTACATCCTTGACCGCAGAAGCATCTTGCGCGATATGGAAGTGGCAATGATGGACGCAAGGCGTACGATGAACCGTGCATCAATGCACGCTACCGATGTTTATGGCGATGGTACGGACGAAGCCGCCAACGCCGAGTTTAGAAACATTGGCGTAACCAACCAAGAAGTTTTGGTGAGGTCTCTGAGAGTAGAGCTTGAGGGTCATTTTGCCGATTTCAGAGCAAGTGTAAACAACGATGGTCGAATTTCAGATGAAATGGTGAGGAATCAAAATCTTCGCATGGATGGGCTTGAAGCGGCGATTTTTCACTACATTGATTACTACATCTTGAATCGAATCATGACTGCGGCGAGGGCGGGTGATACAGCCACCACCGTATCGGTAACGACCGCGGCCGGCGGACCGGGCGGAACGGTTCCCGTAATTCTCGACTACTTTGACCAGATTCGTTCCGGCATAAATGAAACCCTTGGCAGAACGATGCAGGAATTGGACGACACAAGCAGTAACACATTTTGGATTATGATTGTGCTTGCTGTGGTTGGTGTTGCGTTGGGCGTTGCCATTTCGCTCATTATTTCCGGCGTTGTTTCAAAGCCTATCATTGAGATTGCCAAGGTTGTAAATAATGTCGCGAACGGCAATATTAACGTCAACTTTCGGGACGATGTAACCCGTGACGAAATTGGTATGCTTACCAAAGATATTTACGGGCTTGTTGACGTTATAAAAAATATCAACAGCGAAGTTAAGGCGAAAAGCCAAAGGATTATCAATGGTCATCTTAAAAAAGTTGAATCAGATTTTGAGGCAAAAGGTGATTATAAAGAAATCCTCGAAGGTGTCGACAATATTTCGGACAGCGTATCAAAATATTTGAACGAAATTACTTGCGGCATCGTTCTTTTTGATACGGACTATCGTTTTGCATTTATCAACACATATAACAAGGAACGCGGCTTTACCGATGATTTGCTGGGTTTAACGGTTCGTGAAGCAATGCCGGACGGTACAGGCGAATTTTTGACAAAAAAATTGGAAGAGTCGGCGCATACGGATAAACCCGTGAGCTACCCTGTGGAGCTTACCCTCGCGGACGGAAGCGATATTCATTCGAGTCATACAATGGTTTCGCTGAAAGACAGGGCAGGCAAAAACGTTGCGTTTATGAATGTCGCGTTTGATATGACAGAGATGATTAATTCACAAAAACGTGCCGAAAAAGTCAGTGCGTACCAAGAAAATGAAACGCAAAAAATAATTCGTGCCTTGGAATCAGATCTTGCACGTGGCGTTTTGACTTTTGACTTTGCGCCGGCACCCCACGATAGGGACACAGAAAAATCTGCTGTTTCTTTCAAGCAAATTGGCGACACCATGAAAAACACCCTTGCAGTTATCAAGGGCTACAACGATATAATCACATCGGATTTGGAAGCGATTTCGCGTGGGGATTTAACCACCGTAATCACGCACGAATTTGCGGGCGATTTTATGGCCATCAAAGTTTCGCTCAATAATATTACCGAATCGCTGAACAAAACCATGTCGGAAATATCTTCTGCTTCCGAGCAAGTTTTATCGGGCGCGAAACAAATTTCGGCAAGTGCGATGGATTTGGCAAATGGCGCAAGTCAACAGGCAAGCTCCATTGAAGAGCTAAACGCCTCCATTGATTTAATTAACCAGCAAACCCAATCCAATGCTGAAAACGCGAACGAAGCCAACTCGCTTTCCAACACATCAACGACAAACGCCCGCGAAGGTAACGATGCAATGCAACAAACGCTCAGCGCGATGAATCAAATAAAAGATTCGTCCAATAACATCTCCAAAATTATTCGCACAATTCAAGATATTGCGTTCCAAACAAACCTTCTCGCGCTTAATGCTGCCGTTGAAGCCGCTCGCGCAGGGGAACACGGAAAAGGTTTTGCGGTTGTTGCCGAGGAAGTGCGCTCGCTTGCGGCAAGAAGCCAAGAAGCCGCAAGCGAAACAACCGAGCTGATCGGCACATCCATTAACACTGTGGATTCCGGCGCAGAAATTGCGCGCTCAACCGCCGAAACTCTTGATACAATCGTGGAAAATGCCAACAAGGTACTGAGCGTTGTCAGCTCGATTTCCATCGCTTCGCAAGAGCAAGCGGAAGCGATTTCCCAAGTGGTTCTGGGCTTGCAACAAATTTCGGGAGTTGTGCAATCAAATTCTGCTGTTAGCGAAGAAACCGCCGCCGCATCACAAGAGCTCAACTCCCAAGCCGAAATTTTGCAACAACATGTAGCTTACTTCAAGCTATAAATCTAAACGACTCCAGATCGATGGCCGAGCCGGGGAAGAATGTGAAATTCAGGCTTCCTTTGCCGGCGAAGGGGGTTTCGAGCGGGATAGTGACTGCGGAGTATTTTTCCGATGCAGTAAGCGTAAGCAGGTTTGAGGCGGCGTTTCCGTTTTCGTCGGTGAATGTTATGCGGATGGAATTTTTATCGAGTTGCAGACGATAACGGAATTCAATTTCAGCGGCGGGTTTATCGAAATTCATATCATCAAACGTGATTGAAACATTGTTTCCGATGTTTTCGATCGCGTTTTTTGTTACGCTGAACGAATCGCCGTAGAGATTGTCGTATGTGGTAAAAGGGATTTGCATAAATGATTTGCCTTTGAAGATAAACCCTTTCAGATGCACCTTTTGCGTGAACACAAACGAAATGGTTTGCACGCCGCATATTTTTTCCGGCAACGCATATGTGCCGGTTTGATATGTGTTCCAGATGGATGGGACATGGTAGGTTACTGTGTCGATCAGTCGTCCGTTTTCGGGCGTGCCGAGCCAAATTTCTATCGGCACAACCTTGTTTCCGAGTTCGAAAATCCACAAAGTCAGCTCGTCGGAGCCAAATGTGCCAAAGTTTACATCCTCGAAAGTTATGGATGTTTTTTCGGATGGGTCGGTAGCGACGCCGCGCTCGTTTCCGGCGGTTAGCGGGCGATTGCTTTTTGTAAACAGCCCGGCCGACACAAAATCATATGGGTCAAGGTGCGGGGGCTTGCCGATGCCTTCGATTTTTATTGGCAGAACCGACAGTACGTCGATATGCCCTTTGCCGTTTTCCGCGCCGCAACGAATATAGACCTCGCCGTCGCCTTTGGGATTTAGGACTGCTGTTTCGCCCGAAGACGCAAGCTTACCGAGCGGACTGTCTATGCCCGCCGCGTTTGTAAGCCGCCATTGCAGATTTTGCGGGGAGGCATTTGAGGGATGAATTTTTGCCGTGATATTAAAGCCGTCGCGGAGCAACTCGATTTTACGAATCGGGACATCGCTTGCATCGAATTTCACCTCGATTTTCGGCTCGTTCTCCGATGCGCATTTTACAATCGCAAGCAATTTTCCGCTAAAAAGGCGTCGGTTATCTGTTTGGTATTGGTCAAAATCGGTGGAATCGCCGTTGTCGAGGGCGAGGAGTTCGCCATCACTCACGCTTACGATTACGCGATTATTTGCGTTGTCGCAGGAGTTTCCGCTTGCGTCTGTTGCGGTGATTTCTGCAAAAAGAAGCTCGCCGAAGCGCGTGCTTTCTATTTTTACACCCGTCGCGTCGCCGAAGGAATTTCTCACGGCTTGCGCAACAATTGCGCTTTCGTCATACGCCACGGCCTTCAAGCATCCCGGCTCGTATGGCACGATGAAATTTGCAATTTCGCCGCCGCCGGTTCCGATTAACTTTTCGTTCAAAAACAGTTCCGTTTTGGGCGCGTTTGAAACTACGCGAACATCGATGGGCTGGCCCGGCGAATGATCCCAGTGCGGAAAAATGTGAACCAGCGGCTCGTTTGTCCATGCCGCTTTGAAAATATAAAACTGATCCTTTGGGAAGCCGGCCGTGTCGATTTGCCCGAAGTAGGAATTTTTTGTGCTGTATGGGGTTGGTTCGCCGATGTAGTCTGTGCCTGTCCAGATAAATTGCCCCATGTTTTTGCTGTGGTCGGCGATAACTTTTTCGGTGCTTCTTGCGCCCCAGCTGGTTGTTGCATTGCCTAGCGCGGAGCATTGCATGTCGTCGTCGCACAGGATTGTTTGCTCGTACGGGAAGTGATATATGCCGCGGCTTTGCACGGTTGACGCGGTTTCGCCGCCGTAGATTATCCAGTCGGGAAAATCCTTGCGGTGCTGTTCGTACAAATATTCTGCGTAATTGTATCCGACCAGCTTTATCTCGTCGGCACTTTTTTGTGTTTGCCACCACGCCATGTAGTTTGAACAAAACGTTGTAACGGCGTGTTCGTGCGGGTCGTGCTTTTGCACTTCGCGCATAAGCATTTTAAGGGTTGCAAGCCCGTCTTCGGGGTCGGCATGTGTGTCATAAATCTCGTTGCCGATGCTCCACATTATAATCGAGGGGCAATTTCGATCGCGCCTTATCCACGCCGCGACGTCGTGTTCTGCCCATTCGTCAAAGAATCTTGCATAGTCAAATTCCGTTTTGCATCTGCGCCAGATGTCCGTAAACTCGCTCATCACCAAGAATCCCATTTCGTCGCAAAGCTCCATATACGCTTTTGCAGGTGGGTTATGCGCGGTTCTTATTGCGTTTACGCCCATGTCTTTTAATTTTTGCAACTGCCGCCTTGCCGCATCTTTATAAAATGCCGCGCCAAGTCCGCCCAGGTCGTGGTGTTGGCACGCGCCGTTTATTCGCACATGCCTTCCGTTCAGGAAAAATCCTTCCTCCGCAGTGAATGCGATTTCGCGTATGCCGAAGCGTGTTGTTGCGGTGTCGGTTATTTCGCCGTTTACAATTAGTTTTGATTTTAGTTCGTAGCAGGTTGGGGAGTTTATGTCCCAGAGGTTTGGGTTTTTTAAAGATAAGACCGTGGGGCGCTGCCCCACACCCCGCAAGGGGACATTGCCCCCTTGACCCCCTTCATTTAGTTCGTGGTGGATTTCGTATTCTGATGTGCCGGAGACTTCGGCTTCTATTTCTATGTGCCATAGGTTGTCTTGTATTTTTTTTGGGGTTATGTTGATGCCGTTTGGGATGAAGTGGGTGGGGTTTTTGCGCTCCAGAAAAACGTCGCGGTAGATGCCTGCGCCGCTGTACCAGCGGGAGTTTGGAGGCTCGTGGCGCACGGTTACGGCGATTTCGTTTTCGCCTTGGGTTAGGAAGGGGGCTATGTCAAAATGGAAGGCGGTGTAGCCGTGTTTGTTTTCGCCTGCTTTTTTACCGTTTACGTGCAAAACACAATCTTGATATACGCCGTCGAAATGCAGGAAAACTTTTTCGCCGTCGCGTAGGGTGGGGGAGAGTGTTAGGGATTTTTTGTAGGTGGCGATGCCCCGTTTGTATAAATTTTTTGCGTCGGCGATTAGCCAGTCGTGGGGCAGGTTTAGTGTTTTTGTTGTGCCGTCCAGGCTGAACTGCCAGTTTGCATTGAAATTTTCCATTTTTAGTCCTCCATCTATGTGTTGTTTTGCTGTTTTTCAGTATATCACAGGCGGTTATTTTCTTTAAGCGCGTTCGATCGTTTTATATGCGGAAACCAAAAAAAATCGGTGCGAGTAGTATTCACTACTCGCACCGATTGCGATTTGTTTGAATTTATTTGTTAGTTAGCTGCCGGGGGAGGCGTCCAAAGTGGAGGTGCCGGAGGTGCGGCCACTCCTGCCGGTGTTATATAAGCTGATCTAACACCCAAGACGTCTGCTGTGTTTCTGCTGTTCCGCCCTATTACACCCCAGTATACTGTAAGTGTGCCGGTTAAGCTGGCAGCTTCGCCGGTCCATGCTCTGCTCACGATTCTTGCAGATGGATTTTTACGAATTGGGAACGTTGCAACACGCTCGGTATCGCTACCGGGGACAGGTGTTCCGTGGTTTGCATTAATGCGCGGCACGGCAGCCCAACGGCCTCTTTCCGGAACCCATATATTGTATGCAATGTTTACATTCCTGCCGCCAACTTCAACACGGGTGACCAAGTCTGCCGTGTTAATTCTGCCGTTTGGCAAGATGTTCAGAGCTGTCGCTGTTGTAACATCAGCGGTCAACGGTCTGCGCGGCTGTGGATTTATTACTTGGTCTACGCTTCTCGCTCTTCTGCCTGTGGCAGCTGTGCGGACGCGAACTTGGGTGGTGGCGGTGATTTGATCCGTAAGTGAAAGCGGAACAGCGCGACCGTTGGCATTTAACAGGGTGTAGCCTGTGCCAAGTACTGCCTCGGCAGAATCACCATGTGTGAACCATACGCGATTGAGACCGGTATCTAATGTGGTTGAGAATTCTTGACCCAATCTTGTCGGCATGGTTTCGAGTGCGTAGTTTGGTCTGACTGCCGTGGGAACGCGCAACAGAACCGGGCGAATGCGAACCGCTCTGCTCGCAGGTGTGTAGGTCGTTGTTGCGCCTACGGTAACTGCGGTGGGTGCAAGGCGGAACCAATAGGACGGGCGAGCAGTTCTTTCGCCTTGGGGATTCCATGATCCGTCATCGTTGGGAACTCTCGGGGGAAGCATGGCGAATCCGTCTGCGGGAACGCCGGACAAACGAGTGTCGGCAACTGTCCAGACAATCGGATCGGACGCTGTACCCACCAGGCGACCTCTTGCGTCGGTGCTGAGCCAGTATTCATATGAGTGAGTCAACACATTGGGAGGGCTGGTGACAGTGTTTTCCCTTACGGGTCTAACTCTGAGCGTCCATGTGTCGGCGCTGTACCACGGTGCAAACCTTTCGGTTGATGCATGATTGATACGCGGGCGAGCTGCAATGGCCGGGAAGCGAATTTCAACTGTATCAGCTGTTTCCCCTACTGTATTTCGAACCCAGAGGGTCAACTCGCGGTTAAACAAAGCAGCGGTGTTTGCGGGAATAGCCCCTCTTGACCATCTGGTTCCGCCGTTTACACTGCGTTGTGCTGTTGTGAAGCCGGTCGGAAGATGGATTGTTTCGGCGGTCAGGTTGATCCACGCATCCGTTCTGCCGGTGGCAAAAATGATGATATCAGCGGCAACATCAGGCAATGCCGGGATAACAACGTCGCGCTCAACCGGATCCGATACGACGGTGGGGCCGGTTGCGCCCGGTGCTTCGACAGTTGTTACAACAACTGAAAGACGAAGGAGTCCGTCTTCACCCACTTGGGCAGCGGTTACAATCGTAGCGGTTGCTACAGCTGTTGTGCCGGGGAATCCGCCGTTTTCCGCAAGTCTGGCGTCAACCGCAGCTTGGAGCGAGCCGGTTGTTGTGGTAGCGGGCTGCGTGCTTAACAAATCGCTCAGCACGGTTACTGCAGCATCATTTACATATTCAGTTGTCCCGGGGTCGGCGGCTGTAAGCCCCAACGGTCCGAATGCGGCAAACAATGAAACCAACATTGTAAGTGCCGTTAGTAGTGCGATGGAACGTCTCAAACTAAATTTTTGTTGCATACAAATTACCTCCTTGTAATTTTTTCATTTTCAGCCAAAATCCATTTTGACTGATCTTGAAACGATGGGTTTTGATGCGTTCTGTTTTGATGAGTTCTTGAAGCTTGATGTACAAAATTTCCCGGCCCCCCTTATGTTTTTATTTGCTCCCATGTTACAAGTATATGACAAAAAGAATTTAACTGCAAGCAAAAAATTTCTTAAATTTTTCTGCAAAAAAAAATCGGTGCGGGTAGTGTCACTACCCGCACCGATTTTTTTTGCGCACCGGAAAACAGTATCCGGCTTCGAGACGTAACTACCCTTATCGACAGATGCCCACGGTGTCCATTGCACGCTTGGCGTGCTTATTCTCTTAA
>JGI24703J35330_11748250_pt1 | contig 12589 bp, 13 predicted proteins | sample TergutNt197P1_FD_35330 | JGI IMG/M metagenome (IMG submission 35330) | reverse complement strand
AACATCTGGATTTTCATCAACAGCCGGATTTTCATCAATATCCAGATTTTCATCGACATCTGGATTTTCATCAACATCTGGATTTTCATCAACATCTAGATTTTCATCAACATCCGGATTTTCATCAACATCAGGATTTTCATCGACATCCGGATTTTCATCAACATCCGGATTTTCATCAACATCAGGATTTTCATCAACATCAGGATTTTTATCGATATCATGAGTTCCTATTTCAAAATGGGTTCTTTCAGTTGACCAATTGATTTTAGTAATTGGGCATTCATAAATCCATTCTACTGTATAATGACCATCTGATAATTCAGAAATTATATCTTCTGGAACACGTTGATTATTACCTTCAAAAATTACATTCCCATCGTTATCACGAATAATCCACTCTGCATCTCCGCCAGGAATACGAGGGAAAAATTCTAGAATAAGTTCACTATTTTCATTATCTTTGTTGACATCAACATTTCCAACACCTAATGAATGGTTTTCACATCGAATAAATTTACGAGTATTAGTAGCTCGTTCACCTGTAATATTGTCAGTTTCAACAAAATTTACCTTATAGATACCTTCTAATAGCTCAAAAATTATATTTTCATCTATTATATTACCAATGCCTTCGATAATAATATTACCAAGTGCGTCATAGATGCTCCAAGTAACTGTAGAATCAGATAAGCTTGGAATCCCGATAATCTCACTTGGGTTAATTTCAGGATTTTCCGGTTGATTACCTTCAATTTCAATATCGATACTCGGAAATCTTACGATAAAATCAATAAATGTATTAGCAGATTTACCAGTATCATTATTTGTCGCAACAAACTCCACTTTGAATAAACCATTTTCCAAAGAGTTTAAAATATACCATGGAATAACTGGTCCAACACCATCAGAAATAATAACTCCTTCGATGTCGAAAATGAACCAAGTTACTAAGTCTTCACTATATGCCGAAATTCCGATTATTTCAGTTGGATTAACATAATTATCTCTTTCTGCTTCAATTGCCGGAAGGCGTTCCGTCCACTGGGCAAAAACGTTTAAATCATCTGTTATCGGTCTAGAAGAATCAAAGTTTACAGTACCTGCCTCATCTAAAGTCCACCCCACAAATTCAAAGCCGCGACGAACTGGATTGATAGGAATTTTTATTAAATAATCGAATTCAAATACATCATAAATTGCAATCACAGAATCCTCGCTACCATCATTTCGGTCAAAAGTAACCGTAAAAATAGGTGTCGGAACAGACTGCCACTGCGCAAAAACTGTTAAATCGCTAGTAATCTGTGAGGATTCATCAAATGGGTGTAAGCCTTCCGCATCTAAAGTCCAACCCACAAATTCAAATCCCGGACGAACAGGATCTAATGGGACTTCCATAATAACATCATATTTTGTGACAAAAATCGTCCCAATCACAGAATTTTCACGACCATCATTACGATCAAAAATCACAACAAACTCAGGCAAACGCAATTCAAAATCTTCGCTTATAACCGCAACCATATCAGTGTGTGGGATTCTTTCAATAACGCTTATATTGTAATTACCTAAGTCCCAATCAACAGGAATTTCTATCGTGATAGATCCATCAAGGTTAATTTCAACGAGCAAATCACTCTCAATCTCGCCACCTTGACCAATAAAAATTGATATTTCCTCACCACTAGTCGTTGTAATTGTAATCTCAAGCTCGGTATCATCATCAATATTCGGCGTTGGAATTATCATTATAACTTCTGGATTGATGTTATCAACAATTATTTCAGGTGTTAAAACAACAGGCTCCCATTTAGCCCATACATCTTTATCTTCATAAAGGGCAGTGGATAAATCAAACGGGATTAGTCCATTTTCATCCTCGGTCCATCCCCCGAAATTATATCCTGGTCTTGATGGGCGTGGATTATTAACAACAGTATCACCGACGCGAACATATTCTCTAGTCCAAACGGGTATATCTGTTCCTAAATTATGATGATAATCGATTCTAACCCATGGGTCACCAGCAAAACGCCAAACACCAACAAAAGTAAAATCTTCGCGATATATTACTTGTTCAGAAATTTCCCAATCTAAAAACCAAATGCCATTTTCAACTTCGAACTCATATGATTCGTGAAAATTCGGTGTCGCAAGATGACTATTTCTAAATAAACGTTCTGTTTCTGGTACCATATCTAGGATTTCTTGTGGAAGCTCACGGTTTGGAGTACCACTTACAAATTCATAATGTATTTCATGGCGACCAAGAGATGGACCACCTAAATGAGTAAACTCATCTCTTTCTACTTGAATCAAATCATTAGTTCTAAATTCACCTTTTTCTTCTATAAATTCATCACGTAAACGAATGCGAATAAGCAAAGTATGAATTACACCTGAGGCTTCACCAGTTAAATTCCAGAAAATATTATTGGTTTCTTCATCGATTTCAGCGATTCCGGCAGTTGCTGTTACTACATTCTCAGTTTCTTCATCAGCAAATTCGAAGTCAAATTCAAAATAATCACTTAACACGTCAACTGCAGTTGTAGCGGGTAGACCATTTATGATATTGATAATACGACCAAAAACAACCTCAAGTGCTGCAGCGTTTTCGGCTACAAACATTTCTCCACCATTAATAACTAGTGCTTCGAGTGCAGGAATTGCCGTTGAGTTTTCCTCATCAAGAAAAATACCGATAGGAAAGACCATTACTCCCATATCTTCTAGTAATTTTATTTCTTCCTGACCATCGAAAAAGATACCAGTATCTCGGCCGGTTTCAGATGGAGTACCGTCTGTTAGAAACAACACAAGTCTTGTACGTTCTTCATCGATGTCACCATCTGATTCTTCTAAACGTTCAAATAATGTGATTGCATCACTAAAAGCTAGATTATAATTTGTTTCTCCTCCTTCTGTCATCGGTATGAAAGCTTGTCTTTCGCGAGAGAAATCATGATAGAATAATCGCTCGTTAGGTCGACTTGGTTGCATTGCCGAACCAGTGGCAAATGTTGTAACAGCTACTCTGTTATCCCAACCATTTTCATTAGCATCAAGAATTGTATCGATTAGATTTTCTACCATTTCTTGTTGAAATATCGAACGCGGGTAATTATAAGTAACTCCATTTAATGCAACAGCCTCGGTAGGCTCAAGCATTGAATTACTATAATCCATAATTATTACAACATCAAGAGCTGTTGTTGCTGGCACTAATTGACCATAATCGATACGAATTTCCGCCGTCGTTAAATCGTCATTTGTCCAACGTACTGATTTTTCGATAATCGGATTATTACCAAGTGCTTTAATCGTATCTTCAAATAAACTCATATCACGATCATCAATGATATATTCGCGAATACTCAAATCAGCAGGTCCAGGAAAAAATTGAGTTGCCGTTATAGAAGTAAATCTAGTGTTAATCCAAGCGCGATTATCGATATAAGTCAAACTTTCAGGTAGAACTAATTCACCTATAAATCGTTGGCGATTATTTTGAAACGCCCTAACTCCAATTCTTTCTATATTTGGAGGCAATATTAAATCACCAGCTACAGATTGTATTGAGGTTGTATTAAATGCTAAATCATCAATTTCGACAAGATTAACTAAATTTGAAAAATCTAATGTGTTTGGATGTGTAATTACGTTTGAAGTTTCAAATGCATTCTTACCAATTCGTTGTAGAGATACTGGAAATTCTACTTGCCAAGGTGCCGTACCTAATTGAGACATTGAATTTATAAATGCGCGATCGGCAATTTCAATCACTTCATATTGGATTCCATTGTGAGTAACAATTTCTGGGATTATAAGCGGATTTATAAAGCGCCCCTGAAATCCCGTCACACTCGCAGTTTGGTCAATTGTATTTAAATCATATCTTAAATCTCCAATAACGATATTATTTAATATCAGACGAGATTCAAGTTGCGTTTGATGATTTGTATAACCGTAAACAGGCTCGATTAACGGTACAAATAGTATTAAAAAACTAAACGCGACGAGTAATATTTTTTTAACTAAATCTTTGTTTAAGCTCATTTTTCATCTTCCTTCCTTTGTAGTAAATTTTTACCAGTTTTTTCAAGCTTTGGTACGAGTTTTAATCAAGATATTGATTCAAAAAGAAGCGCATCTGTTTTAAACAGCTTCATGACACTCCCTCCTTAATTTTTCTTATTTATATACAGGACTCGATATCGACAAGAAGTCCTATAATTCGCATTATAAACAATAAGTTATTTATTAGCAAACGTAAAAATCAAAAACAAAGGGCTTTTATTCATCAATTTTTGAAAATGCTTTACTAAAAAAATGTTGCAAATGAAAGGTAGGATTATATGAAGAACTAAACTTAATGATATTGATTTTCAGTATAAAAAGAAAAGACTGTTATAACAAAAAAAACAACTGTTATAACAAAAAAGAACGACTGTTTTTACAATCGTTCTTTTTATACTTTATTCATCCTCACTTTGAATATTTAATTCTCGTTCTAAGTTAGCTATTAATGAATCAAAATTCGATTTAATATCATTTTCTTTTACGAGTTTTTCAAGACGATTCATTTGTTCTTCCATTGCACTAAATGGATTAATTTTATCAACTTGTTCTGACAAAACGGTTGTTGCTCTGTGACTAGCATGCGCCATGTTTTCACGGCTCATTAATTCAAGTCTTTTATTGTGCATTTCTTTTAATTTGTTTTGCATTTTTTGATGTTTATGTTGTAATTCTAATTCATCATTTTTGGCATTATTTAACATAGAAGTTAGATTTGAAACTTGGTCTTTATAATAAGCAACTTCACTTATAGCATGATCTTCTAATTCTTTTTCCTCAGCACGACTCGCAATCATAACTTGATGTTCACGTTTATTAAGCATAAACTCAGCATATTCTTTTTCTTCAGCAAATTTTTTCGCAACATCACCTTGACGTTTAATCAAAACTTCCACTTTTTTAACCTCAGATTCGCAAGAACGAATAAACTGATTAAGTGTTGAAGCGGGATTTTTCTTTTCTTTCTCATCCACCATATTGTGTAAATCTGCCACAATTACATCTTTAATCCTTGTTAATAAATTCATAATAAATTCCTCTTTTCTTTTTATATTTTTTTGTAATTAACGTGTTACTTCTTTCCACTCTGCCTCAAAACTCGAGTAAGTATCAAAATCAGATGCCTTTTTCGAAGTCGTTCGAGTCGGTTTATTTCTTGTAGCATAGTAGATAATTAAAGCTACAGCGAGAACAAAAATAAACCCAGGAAATGCACCAACAATAATTTTCACACCAGTTATCCCAACAAGCACCCACCAAATAATTGACAATAAACCTTTTTCTCTTATCACCAATGACTTATAAGCCAGATAAACAAGAGTCGCTCCGATTCCTAGAACGATCATTGGTCCAATAAGTGATGCAAAAATACTGAATGCGACTAACCCTAAGATAATCAATACAATTAATCTCATATTACTTCCTCCTCTAGTTTGAATTTGTACAGACCCCCTTGCCTGATGATACTATTATACGAGAATTGACAAATTAATTAAACGGGCTCAAGTAGGAATGTTTTTAAGCCTTAAGCCCTATTTAAAACTAAGCAGATATTTGTTAATAATCAACATTTCTTTTTTATTGTAGGCTCATAAAACCTTGAAAAAAAACTTTAAGATGTGATACAATTATATAAAAGGTCAGGTGGGATTATGGAAAATTTTGTATTAATACTAATCGTGCTATTATTAATATGTAATATTGTTTTACAACTAAAAGGACGAGTTCAAAATGATGGTAATAGAGTTGAAAAACTCATCACAAAAGGACAAAACGATCAGAGGGAGGCGGTTGCTAGACAAATATCAGTTGGAACCTCAGAACAATTTGAGCGGTTTGGTATGATTCAAGCTAGTATTCAAGATACGCTTCGTTTAAATCGGGAGGAAGCTAATCTTATGTTTCGGGATTTTAGCCAGTTAATTGATGCGCGGCTTGCTGAGATGGGGAAAGTTAATAGTGAAAATTATGAGAAAATGAATGGAATTTTAGAAAAAAGAATCGAAAGTTTACAGTTAAGTAATGAGAAACGACTAGAAAAAATGCAAGATATCGTTGATGAAAAACTTGATAAAACTTTGGAAACGAGACTAAATCGTTCATTTGAAACAGTCGGAAAACATCTTGAGAGTGTCCAAATTGGTCTTGGTGAAATGAAGTCTCTCGCAGAAGATGCAAAATCATTGAAAAATGCCTTAACAAACGTAAAAGACCGTGGTACCTATGGTGAGGTGCGACTCGAACGTTTACTTGAGGATATACTAGCACCAACTCAATTTGAAAAAAATGCGAATATAAAGGGTGCTAATATTGTTGAGTTTGTAATCAAATTACCAGGAACAAGTGACGAACCATTACTTTTACCGATTGATGCGAAATTTCCGATTGAAGATTATAATCGTTTAATGTCGGCAGAAGATAAAACGGAAATAGATACCGCGAGAAAATCACTCTTAACAAGTATTCGTCGTTTTGCTCAAGATATTTCCACCAAATATATTTCACCTCCAAAAACAACAAATTTTGCCTTAATGTTTTTACCAACAGAAGGACTTTATGCAGAAGTTATTCGGGATGCACATTTTTTTGAAGAATTACGCGAAAAATATAAAATTATCGTAGTGGGGGCGACTACACTTTCCGCGTTTTTGGGATCTCTACAAATTGGATTTAAAACTTTAGCCATTGAAAAACATTCGCAAACTGTGTGGGATACTCTTGGAAAAGTAAAAGTAGAATTTGCAAAATTCGAAGGTGCTTTAAATACAGCTCACAAACAGATAAAAACGGTGGAAAACTCACTCGAAAAATTATCCACAACACGAATGCGCGCAATTGGTCGAGTCTTAAAAAACGTAGATGAAATGAATGAACTTGAAAACAATACAGCAGAAATACTTTTAGAGGTGTTTGACGATGAATGATTATGTAATTCTTGACACTGAAACAACAGGACTTGGGATAAATGACGAGGTAATCGAACTTGGAATAATAGATATGTCGGGACAAGTACTTTATGGTGGAATGTTTAACCCCACCGTCCCAATTTCACCCGGGGCTCAAAATATCCATGGAATCAGTATAAAAGATGTGGAGGGTGCTGTGAGATTTCGAGATGAATGGTTTAACATCGCCCGAATTCTTCACGGACGAAAAGTTTTGATATATAATGCAACTTTTGATGTAAGAATGCTTAATCAAACCGCAAGAAAATTTGGTTTTCCGGATTTAATTGAAAAAGACAACGCATTTTGTGTTATGCGTGGTTATGCTAAATATCACGGAAAATTAAATTCTAAAACCGGAAAACCGCAATGGATAAAACTAGAAAATGCACTTAGGTACGAAGGGATTCCAACTTTTCAAACCCACCGCGCAACAGATGACTGCTTAATGACATTAGCTCTAATTAAGAAAACAGGAAGAATTTGGTGATAAAAAAAAAGGCGACTTCGGTTGCCTTTTTTTGTGTTGATTAATCAATAAGTTTATGAGTTGACTTTTGTAATGTGAGCACAAAAGGTAGAATGATATTAAATGAAATGATTATAGCCAAAAATGATGATGGATTTTTAAGAGCTAAAATCCCAGCAAATAATGAAACGGTCCATATAATCAAAAGTTTTTTTAGGTTCATAATAATCTCTCCTTTATTTATATAATTATTATACTATAACTTTCGTTAAATAGGAAATACTTATGAGTAATGACAAGATATAGGTTTTAGCTATGTGATTAAAATTGTTGACGAAGGCAGATATTTGAATTAAAATATGTCTAGAGGTAGGTGTTCAATATGGAATTACGAGTTTTAAATTATTTTCTAACAGTCGCAATCGAAGGGAGCATTTCCAAAGCAGCGAGGAAGCTTTATATATCACAACCAACACTCTCAACTCAGCTCAAAGCACTCGAAGTCGAACTTAATAAAGTATTATTTGTCCGCGGAAGTAAACAAATAACCCTAACTGAAGAAGGAAAAATTCTTTTAAGACGTGCATTGGAAATAAATGATTTAGTAACAAAAACGAAAAATGAAATTATGAATGATGTAATCAGTGGTGATCTATATATTGGCGGTGGTGAATCACAGTCGATGAGATTTGTTGTTGAATCAATTCGCAAATTTAAAAAAAATTATCCACAAGTTCAAACACATTTATATAGCGGAAATGCGTTAGACACTCTTGAAAAACTTGATAATGGATTACTAGATTTTGCCGTGATAGTAAATGCTCCAGTAGATGATAGATATGAAAAATTGAAATTGCCATTTTCTAATATCATGGGTTTGTTAATGCTAAAAAGTAGTCCACTTGCAAATCAGGCTGGTGTAAAACCCGGTGATTTACTCGATTTACCGCTCATGATAGGTAGAAATTACGCAAGCCGAAATAAAGTGGCCCAGTGGTTAAATTATGAATTTGATGATTTAACAGTCGTCGCAAGATTTAATTTAATTTTTAACGCGAAGTTAATGGTTGAAGCGGGAATCGGGTATGCGACAAGTTTTGAGGGGCTCGTAAGTTTGGATGAGGAAGGACCGCTTTGTTTTCGTCCGTTTGAACCACGTCTTGTTGAAGATGTTTATTTTGTTTGGAAGAGAAATCAGGTATTTTCACCCGCCGCAAAAAAATTTTTAGAGGTTGTGAAGGTGGCTCTTGCTCAAATTAAATAAAAAACAAGTTGAGAATAAATGCAACTTGTCTATAAAATTTATCTTATTTCAATTCTTCCATTTGTTAATCTGGTTGCTCGATTATCAGCGGTTTCTATAACGATTCTGTAATTTCCACCATTGCCACTTAAATTAAATTGCGCTGAAAATTGTCGTGTTTCACCAAATAGAGGTTGACCTGTTCTTGTTCCTACATCTACCCAACCTAATCCCCAGATATTTTCTAGAAGAGTAACTGAGAACCGACTAATATCTCGATGCATTCCATAAAAACTAAACATTACATTAACAGAAAATGTGCCTGTTATGCTAGATGATCTAAAAGTTCCGGGATTCGCTGTGGTAGGATTAGGGTTATGAAATAAAAGAAAATTATTAGGCATCCATATGGTCGATAGTGAATCAATGTCTACGATATCGAAATTTTCGAAGTGAACATTATTATAATTCGGACTTAGATTTACATTATATTGAAAATTAAATCCACTTAACAAACTCAAAAACACCAAAACTGTTGCAAACAATATTTTCTTTTTCATTTTCTTTTCCTCTCTTTCTTTTCATTTCTTTTCTTTTCTTTATTAAATTATATTTTTTGTTAAGAATCTAAATGTCTTAATTAAAAAATTATGCATAAAAAAAAAATAAAGTGAGAAAATATTAGTATCACATAATGTAGAATTTTGTAATATTAAAAAAAAATTTTAAAAGATTTATGAATATAAAGTCAAAAATAAGGATGTAAAATTATGATTCAATTTTTTTTCGGTTTTCCATTCCTCTTCATTATTCCTGAAACAATTCATGAACATGATTTTGTGACTTTGCAAATTCAAAGCTCACCAGAATATAATTATAGTAAATGTGGGATAAGTTTAGATTATAATAAACTAGATGAAATACTCCGATTACCTGAATTAATTTACCATGAACCACTATTGCAAACAGAAATTCCTGCAGGAGACTATTTGATAAATCCACCAATTGAAAGCAATAACTTAAACTTTGTAGGAATTAGTCAAATTGAATTTTTAAATATTTTCGAAATTAAAAATGAAATTCTTGAAGGGAGATTTTTTGAGAAAAATGATTTCGTTAAAACTGAGATTCATGATGAATTTATTCCCATTTTGATTTCAAAAAATTTTGCTTTGTTAAATAATCTCAGTGTTAATTCTGAGCTGAAATTACATGATGAGATATTCTTTATTCCGCCTATTATTTATTTTGGAGTTAAAGCTTTAGACAAACGAGATGAAACGATAATCGGTGATAGAGTTTATAACTTCAAAGTAATTGGAATTTTTACATCAGTTTCAAAATATGGAAATCCAAATTTTACACAACACAGGGCAAGTTTCACTTCTTTTCACCGTTTTAAATATGCGGACAATACTATTTTAGTACCTGATTATTTCGCGCGTGAATTGATTCATCATCATGTTTCAACTGAATACAATTTTAATGAAGAATTATTTAGAATGTATCAATGGCATGAATTTGCGTATGATTCATATAAAAATCAACTCATTAAAGACGAAATATGTCAAAATCCAATATTTGTCGTTGATCAAGATAAGTTAGATAGTTTTATTTCAAAAGCAAATAATATTTTAGGTGATTGTTACGAGATGTATATAAATAAGTAATAAATGATTAAATTTTTGTTAAATTCTTTACTAGAAAATAAAAAAACCGTGTGAAAGGATAAATTTGAAATCCATTATCACGGTTTTTTATGATGGATGTTATAATACATGATTATGAAATACCTTGATCTTCTCTTTCATCGTAGTAAATACCTGGGTTGAAGTAAGTGTTATTGGATTGATTTTGTAATGCACTACCTAAAATAATTGTAATCGAGAATAGTAATAATATTTTTTTAAACATATTCAAGTCTCTCCCTTTTAAGATAATATTCATTTAATTTTTTTAATTGATTTTTCGCACTATAATATTTCATCAAATATGAATAAATAAAGTACAAATCTGATTTATAATTATTAGTTTCAAAATATTTTAATACATTTTTTAATTGATGACAACATTCACTTTCTTTCCCCAAATTTAACAAACATTCACATTCTAATGAACTTATAACCATTTTATGGTGTTGCTTTAATTCTATTTTTTTCAAGAACTTTATTTCTATTAACGCAGCGTCAAACTTTTTAGATTTTACTAAGCATTAATCAATGTAATATGTGTCCTAGTTCGCGAAATATTATTGACCGATCTATTGAGACTAATCTGATAATTTAAGACCGCTTTATCATAATCTTTTAATTTTTTAAAAATAATTCCGCGATGTTGATGAATTAAAGTGGTGTAATCATCATTTTTTAAATTAATATTTAGTTTTTCTATAGAATTTAGTACTTCTAAACATTCCTTATACATTTTAAAACACGTTAAAATGGCTGAATATTATGTTTCAAGATGAATATAAATTCTTGATACCGACCTTTATTGATAATGAAACACTTATTGCAACCAATCTCCTTAGTGATGAATCTGTAATTTATGATATCGATAATAAATCCATTATAAAAATATTCGATTCTGCGCTAAATCCTCTAGCCAATGGTTATTTTTACTCTGTAAAAAGAACAAATTCCGGTTACGACTTCACTATATTCGATAGAGATTTTAATATTAGTTCCACTTTTGTCTCAGAAACTGTTGGCGTACCCTCAATCTCCGGTGAAAAAATAGTTCATTTACATGCTCGCCCTTTATCTTTTACTGACGTCTCTACACAGACCACGCACGAATTTACACATTTTACCGCTGAAAACACTCTCGTTAGCGCTGTAAATTTTAATGGCGTTTGGCTTGCTTATAGATTCGAAACCGGCATCGGTGCATATAACGTATACACTGACCAACGATTATCTGTTATGTTATCTGAAGATTTTTCTGGTTTGCCGATTTTTTTCAAATGATAATATCGTTTTATTTACATCAGATGAAGCAAAACAGGTTGCATCCTCTTCTACTGCGATAACTATGGATTTGTACACGGGAAGCGTCGTTACAATCGATGTTATTAACCCGAATGTGCGACTTAGTTTATGTGGAAATTATATTATAAGTTTACAAAGTGAAAACTCAGTGATCGGTTCTTTAATTAAGATAGATATTTATTCAAAATCAACTAGTGAACATATAAGTAATCATCAAATTAATTCAAATATTATTCCAGATGGCGGTGGACATTTTTCACGATTTTTCATAACAGAAGATTTATCAACTTTATTTTTCACTGGCATTTATTTAGATGTTGAAGGTAATAGTCAACAGTCACTTTTTATATATAATTTAGTCGATTAAGAAAAATCAAATTACTTCGGTAGTTTGATTTTTTTCGTCTTTTTTTAATAATTCACATAAATGTCACGAAATCTTCATTTTAACGTTACGTATTTTTCACTAAAGTGTCATTTTCGTTTGCTAAAATACCCTTGTTGCTTGGTTGAGATGTTATTCATTTTCTCAACAAGTGAAAATTTTAAAAGACAAGGGAGTCATAATCATGAAAAAATCATTTATCAAAAAAGTAGTCGCATCAACAACAATCGCCGCTGGGTTAATAATTGCTAATTCGTCAAATAGCTTTGCTTTCTTAAATGAAGAAGATTTCAAAGTTGAAACAGTCGAAACACAAGCAAATTTGTGTTTAGAAACTAATGTAATTGACAATATCTCAGCTCTTGGTGATTTCACACATTATAATGGCATTATTTTTAATAACTTTGTAGCGGAAATGGCAGACGTTGAAGGGGCGCTTGCGGTAGGTGGAGCATCGAACATCGGAACGGCGGG
>JGI24703J35330_11748251_pt1 | contig 12593 bp, 9 predicted proteins | sample TergutNt197P1_FD_35330 | JGI IMG/M metagenome (IMG submission 35330) | reverse complement strand
TCATCTGGTGAGTCGGATATTTAAATTTCGCATACATCATAAAAATTTCCTTCGTCATTGCACCGCTTAAATAATCTCTTACGTGATCCCAAATATCATCGTCAGCCATCGGTCCTTCAACAATGTCGTAATCGTGTACTTCTCCACTACGGCATTTAGCGACAAAATTTAACCATTCCTCAGTCATCGTATCAAACTTTAAAATTTTCAATGACGTATTTTCGACGTATTCGAACTTATTTATTGTAGGAACGCCACGTCGTGTTCTTGCCCAACGAGCGGCTTGCTTATAATTATTTGTGCAATAAAATCCCCATGAAAAATCTTTTTCGTAGCGATGCATTCTTATTTCAGGCGCATCGACAATCTGCCCACTCCCGTGATAAAGAACAATTTTTTCCATATCATTAATCTCACTTTCTACATTTTCATCTATCTAATCCAGTATCTACACGTTTTAACATCCTCATTTTGAACAACATTCTCAAGCACGCCACCATTTGCTTCAATTACTTTTTGTGAACCAAAATTATCATCATCACACGTAATCAAAACCTCATCAATGCTAAAATCTCGTGCACATTTCAAGACATATTTTAACATCTCTCTCCCATATCCCTGTCCCCGCTTTTGTGGATGAATACTGTAACCGATATGGCCACCAAAATTTAACAAAAATTCATTTAACCGTAGGCGCAAGTTAGCAATGCCAACAATTTCATCTTCATCATCCACCGCAACATAGACCATTGCTGGAACTAGCCCAATTGCTACGGTTTCTTCCCACTCATTCAAACGACATTGCGCAAGCCAAGCACCCAAATCTTCTGCATTCTCAATACAACTTCCACCTGGAATGGTCGTTTCACCCATGAGTTCAAACGCTCTCACAAATCCCTCAAGCTTCTCTTTAGATGCATCATTCACATTCACCAATTTCACGTTAAAACACTCCCTTCAAACTCATATTAATACACCTTATAATTTGGAAAAACACAATATGAATTAGTAATCTACTTTTTTTGTCATCTTTTTTTATCAGGTGCGCATATTTTTCTATCATCGGTTTAAAGTACTTTTCGTCGCCTTCTTTTCAAGCTTGTGCTACTTCTTCTATTGTTTCAAAACTACCTAAGCAGATTGCTTTACCTTGGAATTTTAACCGAGCCCGCCATTTTGAGCTCCTTTTTCCCAATACACACCCTTAATTCCAGATGTGTTATTACTTGACAGTCTTTCTGTGGTTAAATTATGAATTTTTGTTCCCTCAACACCTTGCGACTTACATACTTCTTTTGCTAAACAATCACAGCTTCGAACAGACCCACTAATTAAGAAAGATGAAGCAGCGTTTTTTTCGTTTCCACATTCACAACGACAGCGCCACATAACTAGTTCTCCAATCCGCTCCTCTGTTCTTTCCAGGACTGTTAATCTAGAAAATACTTGTCCTGTCAAATCTTTTCCTCTAGCATTAATAAGACAAGAACAGCTTTTTATTTGATACATTAAGTTTCCAACCCACCGTTCTTTTTCTCAATAAATGCATTTCACAAAGTAAGTCATTATTTTATTATTTTCATCCCAATTGTAATCTAGAATCTTTGAGTTATTACTGATTGTTCCAATTTTTTTTATTGCGATTGCGATTTTCCTCTCATCTTGGCATCCGCAACCGACAGCCTTTTTAACTACACTCCATTGCGTCCATTTCTCATTATGACACAATTCACATTTGATAAAGTAAAAGGTTTCTTTTTTTTCATAGTCCCATTTGTAATCCAAAATTTTAAAATTCCCAACAGTTGTTCCGATTCTGTCTGCAGCCCTTGGCTTGTCCATTTTTATAATCATTCCTTTCGCTTATGTTCAAATAGATAATTCAGCATTTTTTTCGATTTCGATATTAAGTCAAAAAAATCCCACCCGCTACTTCAGATTAGCGAATGGGATTTTTGTTTTGAACGTGATGTATTGATTTAACTTGATAATACTATTATACACGAAATTTTTCAAATATTTCCTTAAGTGTAGGATTTTATATTCATAGTGTAAGATTCTTTTTATTTCTCAAATCCGTTAAACCAAGCACGTTCTTCAAAGGTTAGTTTATTAGGGAATTTTATTTCATCAAGTGCAATGCCAACAGGTGAATAACTTATTAATTGATAATCCTCTGGCACACCTAAAATACTTGCCATTTGCAGACCTTGACGGTCATCATCATCAACAGTTCCTTCATACCAACAACTTTCGTAACCAAGTGCTACACATGCGATTAAAATATTTTGTATCGCTGCTGAATAGTCTTGGACATTAAATAATCGTTCTTTATACGCCGGTATCTTTTTTGTTAAAATACAAATGATGGCTGGCGCTGGTTGCCTTTTAAGCGGGTGGCAAACTTCTGCAAGTCTTTCTAAAACTAATTCATCATCAACTGCGATTAGACTTACAGTTTGCTTGTTTGAGCCTGACGGTGCTGCAAGTCCTGCTTCCATTATTTTTATCAAATCTTCTTTGGGGATTTTTTTGTCTTCATATTTTCCACGATAACTTGTACGAGCTAACATTGCTTTAATTGCATCCATTATACACCACTCCTTGTATGTGTAAATTATAGCATATTCTTTGAGTGTTGTAAATGTTTTTATGATTAATTTTACTCAGAAATTGAGTGCTGTGTCTTTTGTTCGCAACTAGCATTGGTCTAAATAGGTTAGAATATCTACATACTTCTGTTTTTTTGCACTTTCTATCTTTTTAGCGATGATTTTACTGGTCGCACAAATTAATGTTGCCTGGTGTGACTCCAAAATACTTCTTAAATACTTTGTGAAAATGGACATGATCTACATAGTTTAACATTTTACTCACTTCACTTGGGGTATACTTATTCTCCAGCAATTCTTTAGCTTTCTCCATTCGTAATTTCAATACATACTTACTGAAATTTAAACCAGTTTCTTCTTTAAATCTCTTACTTAAATACTCTTTGCTGATGAAAAATAAGTCTGCTGTTTCCTCAAGGGAAATATTTCTCACAAAGTTCTGTTTTATAAAGGCTTCTATCAAATAGATGTCCAATTTCCCCTTCTTAAATATCATCTCTTGTGATAATCCGCTCTCAGTAAAGGCTAAAGAGTGGTTTTTCTTTTTTAATTTGTCATAAATGTTTGCTAAGAAAAAATTCAATTCGTTAGGATTGATAGGCTTTAGTAAATATCCACAAGCTCCTAATCGCATTGCTTCTTGGGCATATGAAAATTTGTCATATCCACTTATGAATAAAACGATGCTATCTATCTTCCTCTTTCGCATTTTATCAATTAGTTCCAATCCATCAAAATAAGGCATCTTGATGTCCGAAATAACAATATCTGGGGAGAATTCTGCAATCATTTGATATGCCTCGGCACCATCAGATGCTTCTGCGATAATCTCCATATTATAATCATTCCATTTTCCTAACACTCTTAGAGTCTTTCGTACATTGGGCTCATCATCTACAATAATTACACGATAATTATTCATAATTTTCTCCTTTCAATTTGATTTTTACGATTATACCCCTACCTATCTTGGTGTTAGAAGATATAGAAATACCATAACCCTTTCCATACTTTAGACGTAATCGAGAATGTATGTTGACTAGTCCAATATGATCTGAAGAAGAAATTGCCTGACTCTCACCTTCACTTAGTTTAAGCTGAAGATCTTGCAATTTTTTATCTGTCATTCCAATTCCATTATCTTCTATTACGATGCATATATCACCTTCTGAAGAATATTCTTTAATTTTAATCAGTAGCTCTTTTTCTCTCTCAAGGTAGCCATGTTCTATCGCGTTTTCTATGATTGGTTGGATAACTAACTTTGGTATATAAATAGATAAGACCTCATCACTAATCATTTGTTCCACGTGAATTTTTCCACCATATCTTTTGTTTTGGATAAAAATGTAACTATTTACAAAAACTAACTCATCTATCAAAGAAACCATTTCTAACGAAAAGTCTAATAAATATCTCATCATTTCACTGAGAGTCAAAATAGTAGAATATAATTCGTTAGAGTCAGCTTCTATTGCCATGCTTCCCATTGCTTGCAAAGTATTATGCATAAAGTGTGGATTGATTTGTGCTTGCAATGCTTTCAGTTGGATCCTATTATTTACAATTTTACTTTTATATTCCCGATCAATTAAATCATGGTTCCGACGAACCATTTCATTAAAGCTTTCTTCCAAGTATCCTAACTCATCTTTATTAGTATGTATATCTGTTTGAAAAGTATCTAATTGATCAATATTTAAGTTTTTCATTTTCTTTGTTAGGCGTTTTATTGGATTACTGATTCGTCTAGATAAATATATTGACAGCACAATCGAAATCAGTAATACACTCAAAGATACAATTACGTCAGAAAATATACTGCGAACAATTTCTTCTCTAATTGGAGCATTTAATACAATCTGAACCATTTTAAGACGATTGTTATGGATGGGACTGTAGAAAGCAAAATAGCCGTCGGAATATATAAAATCGAAATTTTCAGTTTGAAATGAGTGGAAAATATTTTGCACTTTTATTTCATCAAATAATTCTTCATTTAAACAAATGTGATAAATGATTTGATTTTCATCATTAAATAAAAATATGCATTCATCATCTTCCATTAATGCACTTCTCATAATTGAGTGAAAACTTGAATCCCTCAATCGAAATACGATTAAAGCAATAGGTGTTGGATTAGGAAAATCATTTACCTGATGAACAGCGATAATATAACCATTGTCTTCTAAAAAGGTAAGAGTATTTTGAGTGTTTTCATCTACTCCTTCCCAAAAATAAGGAACTTTTTGAATCAAACTTGATTCTGACCTATTAGTTCTAAGTACTTCTCCGGTAGAAAAATTATATATCTCAACAGTCTCAATCTCCGGATTTAAAGTAATAGTAGTGAAATTAAATGTACTTAGCCTATCCCACATGTCTGGACTTAAGTCTTCGCCATTTAATCCCCAAGAAAATAAATCTCTACGAATTAGATTATCTCCCATATAACTGTAAAACAAATTCAAGTAATTTCTAGAGCTAATTTCCATTCTATCAGCGACTAAAGCAGAATTTATATTCCTAATTAAAACTACTTGTTGAATTCGTTCATTATAAAGTCTAATTGAATTAAAAATCGTCGTTAAGCAAAAGAATAGAACGATTATAATCATCATACTAAGTAGCATTTTAATCTGAATTGACAATCCATCCATTTTCCTTCTGAGTATATCTTTTCCTTTATCAAGCAATTTCTGAAACACCCACCTTTCTTTTCTGTAGTGACAACAGGCAATAGTGAATTCATGAAAAAACTGACTCACTATTTTTTCCTGTTTATGCATATAAATCTATTATGATCACTAACTATAACATATATTAGCATAAAAATCTATAATCATGACAACACGAACGTTCGCATAAAGTAAACTCTCCCCTCCGACGATTTTTCAGAGAAGTAACACTGTAGCGAAAAGGACTAATCTATTCAAAGTTATAATAAGCAAAAAGGCAAAAAGGTTATTGCACAGTAGATTATCACCTACTTTTGCAATAGCCCTGAGAAACTTAAAAACGCACAACCCTTATTTCACTGACCTCGATTCCGCCAAGTGAGAAAAATATCTTCAAATATCTTTGTTTATTTTGAATCAATCCTGCATCAAACTCCACTTTTGTCCATTCATTATCCGCACCCGTTAGTGTATGAGTTCTCACAAGTCTGCTGTTAATAAATATTGAAAATGGCAGTTGTGCCATTGAGTTATTAATCATGGCGCGACACGTTACAAAAACTTTGTAGTTACCAACTTGTTCAAATCGAAGCAAATATGCATTTGTCTTACCCCTAGAAGTGTCTAAATCTTTAATATTAATCATCGCTTCTGCATCTACAATTACAGGTTCTGTAGAGACCATAGCTTTATTTTCTGATTTATTCATCTCTTCCAGCTCTATATCTAAATCGGAGACTTCGCCTAAACTGAGGGCAAAGGCTGGCATACGCATAATTGCGCGACAGATACTTGCAGCACTTCTTTGAAACTCTCCACGAGATACTGATCCATCTTTAATTGCAATTTCTAAATTATCATTATTTGAATTTTCCAATACACTTCTCGTTACCATCATAAGGTCATTTTGTGCCCTTATATTAGGAGCCGCATTTTCAACTGAACCTTCCTCTGTTTCTACATTCCCTTTTGCCCACCAGTCAGTCATAACAATCCCTTCAAATCCCCATTCACTACGAAGAATAGTCGTTAGGAGATCATAATTAGAAGCTGTATACCATCCATTAATTGAACCATATGTACTCATCAAGGAATAAGCACCCGCTTCTTTAATCGCAATTTCGTATCCGCGTAAATAGATTTCTCGCAGAGCACGGCCGGATATCACTGTTTCCACAAAGTGACGCCTATGCTCTTGATTATTGCAGGCAAAATGTTTGATAGTACCCGTCACTTTATATTTATGCATAGAATGAATTTGAGCTGATGCCATTTTCCCTGTTAAGAATGGGTCTTCGGAAAAGTATTCAAAATTTCGGCCATTTAACGGATTTCTATGAATATTAATGCCGGGCCCGAGTAATGTATCGACCTTATTTTTTCGCATTTCTAAAGAAACATATTCAAATAGTAAAGCGTTCAATTTCTCATCAAATGTTGATGCCAAACAAGTTCCATTTGGTATAGAAAAAGCTGTTGTTCCACAGTCCATACGAATGCCCGATGGTCCATCTGCACAACAAGCAATTGGTATACCAAACCCAATCAATGCATCAGTTACGCCACCAAAAGCACCGGCAGTTCCAGGTGTTACTTTTTCAGAGCACATTCCCTCTCCACGAACAATATGGACTAAATCATTATCCGAAAGTTGTGCCACAAACTCATCCATAGTACATTTCCCGGAAGCGACATCATCTAGCTTGTATCCTCTGTCACCAGTGTATTGAAGATTAGGTGGCAGATTCTCCTGCCTTCTTTTCATAGGCAAAATCGTTCGAGTCGGAACGCTCTCCCATGATAATTCAGTAACACCTTTTTCACTCATCACCGGCTTCATTCGTTCAAAATTAATGATAGGAGCACATGCTTCCAAAGCACAGCTCATTACGACTAAATCAGGAACCACTATTTCACTTATTAATGTTGCAGTTCTTACATTACTTCCTTCATAAAACTGATATGCTCCAGCTTCTAATACAAATGAATTGGCTTTCCCTGTTACTCCTGAATCATCAAAAGAAGATATGTAGTATTTGGATACTTCAATGGAAATCAATTGGCTTTCGCCTTGGGCCAATGTATTTGTTTTGCTAAAACCACATAAACTTCTCGAAGCTTTACCTAAATTACCTTGAGGAGCTTCCACGTATAGCTGAACAATCTCTTTTCCGTCACAATCTCCTATATTCGATACTTTGAACTTGAAAGAAATGGTATTCTTGTCTTCTGTCATTTCTAGCAACACTGTCAAAAATTTAGTATATGACAAACCAAATCCAAATGGATACATTACCTTTTCTTTAGCAAAGGTTTCAAAATAGCGATACCCAACATAAATATCCTCTGCATAAAGATTTTGGTCTTCATTTCCATAATATGCTGTTGAAGGATAATCCGAAATATCATATGCAATTGTATCCGGCAGACGACCAGATGGCGAGACTCGTCCTGTAATTACATCTACAGCTCCATTGCCTCCTTCCTGTCCCCCTTGCCAAATTAACATAATTGAAGAAGGATTAAACTCTTTCACCCACTTCATATCAATGATATTTCCTACATTCAAAAGAATAATAGTTTTTTCAAATACTCCTGTCACTTCTTTTAACATCGCACGTTCTTCGTCAGTGAGCAAATAACTACCCTGCGATACTTTATTATCTTGGTCCTCACCTGCAGTTCGACCAAGAATTACAATTGCAACATCAGATTCCTTTTTTGCATGTTGGACAAATTCCTTGGTAATTGGCATTTCTGATTGATACCAAGGTTCAGATGCCCACCCTATCCCTTCATCAAATGGATTGTCTTGTAACCATGATTGATAGGTATTCATGACATACGGATTCAATGAAATATTTGGATCTGCTTCAAGTGCTTCTCTAACACCGACTACATAAGATGTATTTACCATACCTCCTGACCCAGTACCTGATTTATAGTAATAAAACTGAGAACGACCAAATAAAGCAATCTTTTGCTTCCCTTTTAGTGGCAACAATTGATTGTTATTTTCAAGTAACACGCACCCCTCAGCCGCTACCTTACGGGCAACTTTTGCATAATCTTCTATGTTATATTGAATTACTTTCATGAATTTTCCTCATTTCTCCCTGATTTCTACCACATTTTGTAATCATGACCATCAAGCTTATATATTGCTTCAACAAAGAAATAGTCAGCATAAACCATCGTAACGTGTCGCCCAGAAGTTTGATGGTAAGATACAGAACAATTTTGGACGATTGCATCACAATTATCACTCCAATCCGTTCTCTTATCATATAATGCTTTTAAGATTTTAATTGCTGCAGTTGTGTAAAGAGATTTTTCATGTTCTGTAACATGATTAGAAAGCTCAAGTAATCCGGAAGCAAGAATAGCTGCAGCACAAGAATCCTCGATTTGTGGCTGCTCTGGCTGTCTAAAATCAACTGGTACAATTCCGTCTTCACGGATACAGGCAATACAATAATGTGCAACCCTTTTAGCAGCCTCTAAATAAGCTTCTTTTCTTGTATGAAGATAAGACAGTGCCATCCCATAAAGGGCCCAACTTTGTCCTCTACTCCAAGAAGAGCCAACTTGGTAACCTTGACCAGGATGAGTTCTTACAAATTCTCCTGTTTCCACATCAAACTCAACTATATGATTTACAGAACCATCAGGTCTGATAAAATGTTGCAGTGTTGTATCTGCGTGAAGCATAGCAATATGGCAATATCTAGGGTCATTGCTTTCGTCTGCCGCCCAGTATAAATGAGTTAAATTCATCATGCAATCGATAATTGCCCATCCTCGTCGATCCTTATCTTCATTTTCTAAATCATTCCAAGCACGAATAAAATTCCCAGCAGGATTAAATCTTCCAGCAAGTAAATTCGCTGTATGAAGACCCGTACGTCTCCCTTCCTTGTTCCCCATAATTCGATAATTAGCTACCGCAGTCAATAAATACATAAAACCAATATCATGATGAATACCGTAATAATTATCAATACATTCTCGTAGTTTATCTTCATTTATCTGTGCGTACTGGGCATATTTTTCTTCATTGGTCTTTTGATATAACAACCACATCAAACCACCCCAAAATCCATTAGTCCACCAATCAAGTCCATCTGTGAATTCCCAAGTTTTTGAATGATCAGACTTATCATCAAAAGTACCACTAGCTGTAGTTGTATAAGGGATTTTATCCTTGTTTTTGTCACTCACCCAATCCATTTTTTTATGAATTTTCTTTACCGCTTCATCTACCCAACTCTGATTATTTTGCATCTTCTTACCACTTCCTATTATATTCAACATATATTTGGGTTGTAAGTTCATTGATTCCTTTATGTATCTGGTAACGAATAGTCGGTATACGCGTCATTGTATGGAGCAAATTCGTATTGGATTCAAGAGGAATTACGAACCCTTTACCTTCATCATCACTAGAAATAACTTTACACTTAGACCATGAATTTGAAACAATTGCAAAGTTTTCAGCTTCACGAATCATAACTTCATCTCCAAAATCTTCTACTGCAAATCCACAATCATATGCACTGCAGTCTATTTCACTTATTATTTTATGCTTTCTTATATGTCCATCAACAGTGGGAATAACTGTTGTATGAACCTCAATTCCACGATACGGTCTCCATAGAGAATAAACTGCATTTTCTGAAACAGTAAACTTTTCGCATGACCTTCTTACATAGATGTAGTTATCGATGACAAATGCAAGCATGCTATCCGGTGCTGCTTCCCTCAACTCAATATTGGATTTTGACATAGAAATTGAAAACTTTGTATCATAAGCCATTTTGGAATACTTTTCTGGATAACCTCCAAACATTTGTTCTTCAAAATACTTACCGGGAACGTAACAGGTTGTGTGATTTGGATAAGTGCTAATTAACATTTCTGCTGAAGGTAAATATTTTAACCTTTCACGTTCAGGCATCGGTTCTGGGTCAACATGCCAAAAATCGTGTTCATCAGGAAGTAATAAAATTACAAATGCTTTCATTGCCCAATAAGGCGACCCCGGTGAATTATAGCACTCTACCAAGTAAAGGTTTGGATAACCATATCCAATTGTTAATATTCCCTCATTATCCAAAATAGGTCTGCTTAACCAGTCTTTTAAATGTCTGCTGATAAGTCCTTTCATAACACCTACAGAAAAGGGTTGTACACCAGAAATTAAACAAGCACTATAGAAACTGACTTGTGAGAAACGATAGGTTAAAGATCTTCCGTATGGAATTGCTAGGCCATCCTCATCGAACCAATAGAGAAAATCACGGCCAAATGCTTCGGCACGACAGATAAATTTTTCGCATCGATTAACATCAATTTCTCTCATCTCTTTTATGTATATGAGGCAATAGAAATGAATTGCAAAAGAAACATAGTAATCTTTATGTCCTGATGCACCATCTTGATACCATCCACTCCCTATATAAAATTGTTCTAATTTATCAAGATACTCTTCCATCTTCTTTCGTTCAAAATGTAGACCTAGTTTCTTAAACGCCAGATTAACTATCACGCGAAACATTACCCAATTACTTTCCGGCAAGTCATTTTCATTAATTTCATTTAACCACAGATATAAATTATTTTTTTCAGAGTCACTTAGTGGCTCCCATAATTTATCTGGAGCTAGTAATAAGCCAAATCCAATTGCCGCCATTTCAACAAAACGTTGATCAAATAATTTAAAACCGCCCCAATACGCTTTATTGACAGGATCAGTCCCAGCACATAATCCTTTTTGATAGATTTCTTCAAATTCCGGACTTTCACCACCGCCACACCAATATGGGGCAAGCATCCATAGTACTCGGGAAAATCCTTCTAGCTCGATCACTTTTTGTGTAAATCTAGCACCTGTTTCCCCTATATCCAACCCAGCTTTTGCGCTTGTATAGTGGGGGATCAATGGTTTAATCAAGTTTATTGCAAGTTCTTGAAAATCCTGTTTAGAGTGTATTCTTTTTTGTCGTAGTTCCTCGTTGTATTTCATATGCTCTTTACTCCTACTTTAGCCAAAAATAATCTTCCTCATTTGCACTTTTCCATGTACACACTCGATACGTAGCTCCAAAGAACCACTTTCTGAAATAATTACTTCCACCTTATCTTTATTTTCGTCCGAAACATGAATCTTTTGACAGATCCCATAGTTTTGAGTAATTCGAAGAATACCAGATGAAGTCGCTGTGCATTCGATTTGGATCTTTTCGTCTTTATTTACTTTATTTGCTGTATAGGTAACATAATCTTTTTCCTGAAGTTCAATTACAAATCGGTCCCACTGTGTATCACATCTAAACTCTAGCTTTCCAGGTGGCTTTTCCTCTATCACTCGAATTCCAGTATTATCTCTTAACTGATAAACATTGTTTTCTTCTGAGTTTCCACTATACAAATCATCTCTGCTAGGACTTTCATCAAAATCTGTTGCACGAATGAAAAAAGGAGATTGTCGAAATACAAAATTCGTTATTTCAGGCAACAATACGTTATTCTCAAATTTTAAATTCTCTAGATATTCAGAAAGAATAGATTCCGCTTTTTCAAACCCTGGATGTCCTCCACCTTTAGCATAGTCTAAAATCAGATCCCAATCTTTAGGTGGCGTGATTAAACATGGACAATTTTTTGCACCCATTTTCTTATATGGCCATAAATTATAACCAATTCCATAATTCTGAGCCAATTGAAAATATGCAGAATACCAAGGTAATTTATTTTCCCCGGTTTCTCCCATCCATAATGGAACATTTAGTTCTCTTGACTTTTTAATATACTTATCCAATGTGGTGCGCTGAGGAAACTCTCCATATTTCCCATATCTATGGAAATGGATGACCATATTATCATCATGCTTTTTATGAAATACGTTTAAATCTGTTGACCAGTGATGGCCTTCTATTGATAACATATGATCTTTATCATGTTTTCGTATTGCAGTTATTGCTTCGTCATAGAACTGAGAAAGTTTTGGAAGTAAATATGTATAATCTAAATCATTACCATAAGCTGGGCGGATTGGCTCATTTAACAAGTCATAACCTCCAACTGTTTGGTTATCTTTGTATCGTTTTGCCAATTCTTCCCAAATGACAATCCCCTTTTCCCATTTATCTTTGTCAATAAACAATCTTGGAACATCATCAATACTATCATCAATATTTGTACCAGTTTGGCCTCCTGGTGCACCATGCATATCTAAGAAAGCGTATATTTCATGTTTTTCACACCACTCAAGGCAACGATCCAGAAGTAGAAACCCTTCTTC
>JGI24703J35330_11748252_pt1 | contig 12609 bp, 11 predicted proteins | sample TergutNt197P1_FD_35330 | JGI IMG/M metagenome (IMG submission 35330) | reverse complement strand
TGTTAAGATTGCTTGCGCCGTGGGTCATCACGATTCTGCCGGCTAAAATTTTTCGCTTTTCGCGCAATCAATACGGGCGGCAGTTTGACGGTTACATTTTTTCAACGGTTTTCGCTTGCATTTTTGTCATAATCCACCTCCATCATGCCGATATCGAAAAATCAATTAAAAACGGGAATGGACTGCTCCAATCGAAGCAAACCATTCCCGTTTAGTTGTGTTTTATTGCGATGCCGTACTAACGGCTATTCCTTTTATTATGCCGCTCCAAGGCTTTCGCCCATGTTTTGTTCAATTGTTGCGTGAAGAAATCAAACAACGGTTCAATATCTTCGCCTTTATCGAAGTGTTCCAATGCCTTGTAGTATTCTTCCCTGTCGTCATCGTAGACAATTAGCGGCGGATGATTGTGTACCATCAAAAAATAGTTCATCATGGTGCGCCCGACCCGACCATTTCCATCTGCAAAGGGATGGATTGTTTCAAAACGCAGATGAAAATACGTTGCCGCTTTCATAACTTTTTTCGGCTCGGATAAATTTTTGACATCAGCAATTTCATCAAGCAGTTCGGTTAAATCAGCTTCAACCTCTTCGGGCAGTGAGCCAACATCGTTACGCCCGACCACAAAGTCACTTTTCTTAAACTCACCCGGGCGTTCCCCAAGCTCAAAAAAGCGGCGGTCATCGTATGTTCCCATAGTGGTGATTTCATGGGCTTCCTTGATTAAATCCAACGTCATCGGTTCTTTGCTCATGATTTTTGGGAGCAGAAACGCATAGCATTTTCGTTGGTTGCTTATTTCCGTCAATGTTTCCGGGCTGCCCTTGAATGTTTTTACTGACTTGTCCTCAAAAACCTCTCTCGTAGCGTTGTATGTTACCTCCGGGTTTTCGATTTTTGCACTGTTATAAGCGAACTGGACTCGGAAGCTGTTTAGCCGTAAATCCAAATCCGCTACGGTTTTTATATCGTAAGACTCCCACATTTCCAATGTTTTTTCATAGTCTGTCAGAGTGAACACCCTCTCTGTTGTCGTGTTTAGCAATTATAGCACAAAACGGGAGCAGCTAAGAAAATTCTTAACTGCCCCCACTGTCTTTATACGTTACGTAAATTCCCAAAGTAAGTGCAACAGTGGCGCGAGGTGTGGCGTTTAGTCTGAAAAGAAAAATTGGCTCTTCGCTACTTCAAGTGGGTAGCAGATAAATCAAGCCCTGCTGTTTCGAGATAAATCATAGTGATGAAGTTGTAGATATTGCGGAAACCTCTGCCTCTGCGCTTCACTTCTTGAATGCGACTGTTAATGCCCTCCATTTTGCCGGAGGTAAGGCGAGAGGTGAAATAACGGATTATGCCTGCATAGTGCCGCTTCACCATCTTTGCGAAATCTTTGAAAGGCTCAAGCCGAGAGCGGGTAGCCCAAGACAGCCATTCCGCAAAACCTACCGACGCAATACCAATGTCCAAACCGATGTTGTATATTGCTTTTCGGTTATGACGAGCATTCGTACCGAACCATTGTCGGGAACGGCGTCGTATATGCGCTTTTTATGCTTCTCTACGGCGTCGGTGCCGTTGCATGTTCTTGCGTAAATCGAAAATTGTAGCATGTGATAGCCGTCTTTTAGCAAAAACTTGCGAAAGTTTGTGGCAACTTTGCGCTCGACCTTTGTTTTAACGGGCAAGTCGAAAAAAATCAAAATTCTCATAAATTTACTCATACGAATGCTGTTTAAGCGGCACGATTTCGGGGAGCAGCAAATCCTTCCGTTTGCCCGTGCATACTGCGGAAAAACTCTGAACCGCTCGCTCGACAGCGTATGAAAGCGCGTACATATTTTTTGAAATGCGAACGTCGTAATTTAATAAGTTTGTAAGTTGTCGTTTATTTTGTGGCGATAATTCTTGCGGCGAAAATTGTGCCGTAAACAGGTCAACAACGGGACGGAACGGCTCGATAAAATCGTCGGCAAGGTTAAATTGGTTCAGTGCCGAATGATGCCAAATTCCAAACGCAGGAAAAAAACCGTACACGCAGAGTGAACGCGCGATACACCCGCGCAAAATCGCATAACCGTAATTCAGCCACGCGTTTCGCGGGTCAAGTTCGTCGCTTCGCGAAAATTTGCTGCCAAACAGCGCGGAAAAATAGATTGCGGCGGCATGTCCTTCGGAATTTCCTTCGTCACCGGAGCGCACTTGTTTTGAAATGCTTTTCAACTTTTCCGTGACTTCGTTCGCGCTCTCTGCATGAGGGCAAAGCGAAAGACATTTTGCCTGATTCGAAATTTTTGCAACAACCATTTGCTTCCATAGCTGTTTTTTTACGGGGACAGAAAGCGCGAGTTGCTTTTTTGTAATTTCAAGTTGGCGCGAGTGTTGCGAAAACGGCGTAAGAACGGCGCATGGCATATGGAATTCATCACAGATAAAAACCGCCGAACCGCTTCTTGCAAGAGCGGCAAGTGCCGCCGCGCTTATCACGCTCCGACGATTTTCTATCAAAAGGGTTGAGACGTCCTCTATCGGGACTGTCCCGTCGCCGTGAAACGTGTTTACGCAAAGCTGATTATTTTTTAGCGAAAGTTTTGCTTCGCTTTCAACGATTACATGTCGATATGCCATAAAGTCACCTCGAAAAAGACTGCCGAGTTTCGCGCGAAACTTTGGAATAGTTGCCAAGTACATCTACTTGGTATTTTTCAAGTGCGAGCAAGGTTTTTACGCCAAGGCGTTTGGAGTAGCTGTTATCGTGGTTTATCAGCGATATACTTCCGACAGCTATGTCCGTCCCTTTGTAATACACAAAAGCATCCTCATATAATTCCGTTTCGGGGAGGCTACTCTCTTTATGTGTTTTGTTAAATGATATTGGCTTTTTTTGTTTCACAAAAACCAAATCATTCGGGTAAAGTGAAAAAATAAAATCTTCGTTGTCCATTTCTTTCCACTGCTCATAAGGTTTATTTGCAACAATCGCCCTATTCGGCAGTTCCGGCTTAATAGTATCCGCTACATAAATCGGCACAAGATAAAAACCGTCGCCTGCAACGTGAAAAACATCAACCCGTACCATGCTGTCGTGGTCGGCACTTGCTTTTACGCATCCTTTCGGGTCGCGAAGCAAAACATTGAGCGTACTCTTTTCCGTAATTTTTACGGATTTAACAAGTGGCCCGGGCGTGCCGTCTTTTTTGGGCTTGTAAAAATCTTCGATGAAGGCTTTTTCGCCTTTACCGCCATGCTTGATAAGCTGCTCACGCAACGCGTCATAAAGAAGTACGTCATCCTCCGGTCGATAATATCCTGCTATTTCGCCGTCTTTATCCAATTTCAGCGACACAAGCGAAACCTTTTTCACCTGCTCGCCACTTTCGGTTATGCCCTTGATTGTCTCCTTGTGTGCCGCGCCACCAACTTTTCTTCGCGGCATACGGGAAACAAAAATGGGTTGCAAGTTTGCGATTTCGCCTTGCGTATACGGCAAGAGACTAAGCTGCGCAATCGCAATGTCAAGCTGTGTTTTTGTCGGAGCGATTCGCGCCATAAGTTCCTCTCGAAAAAACGGGTAGGGCTGCGGGAAACGCTCTTCCTTTTCGCCGCGCGGGTCGCGTCTTGCATTTAAAAATCTCGTTTCGTTATGGTCGTAATGTCGCGATAAGTCATTTATCATTTTTTGCGTGGTGCAAGCAATAACTGCCGCATCCACGGCATGATGCAAATCGCCATCCTCGCGGATTTTTGTCAGACCCCAACGTTTACGAAGTGTTGCCGTTGTCCCGCCGTTCACCGCCGTCACATGACGCTTCCGTCCGGTCAAAAACGGAGAGAACAGGAGGAAATCGTTTAAATAGTTCAACAAAAAACGTGACATTGTTCGCGTGTCATTAAGTGCGCGGTCTTTAAATTCGCCTCGCTCCTCATCAGTAATTTTTTCTTTAAGCAGGCGATTTTTCTTCTCTCGGCGTAAATTTGAATTGTTTACCCAAACAATAAAATTATCGCGCTCCTTGCCCTGCAAAAATTCAAGCGGCAAACAGTTGCCTTTTTTCTGCTGATATGTTGCCTTTGCAAGAACCTTGTTTGCATACGTATCGTTATGCGAAATACTGCGCGGAACGATATGGTCAATTTCAGCATAGCCGTACTCAAAAAGGCGCGTGATATCCATTGTCGATACGGAATACGGACACTCGCCTCGCTGTTCTTCATACAGTTTTAATTTAACAATATCCTGTCCCGTAGGGTTAATCAACCCAAACTCGTCTTGCAGACGTTTTTTTACACGCTCGTTTCGAGCATTGTTTTGCAGAGGCGTTTATTACGCAGGGACGGGGCTACCGTTTGTCATATAGGGACGCTTGCCAAAGACGGCGTTAGAAGGTGTCGCCTCGAAACTTGAGCTCAGTATATGCGAACGAAATTTCGTTGTCAAGCGGTTGTGTGAAGTTATTCTAAGAAAATTTACGAAAAATTTTCCGTCATTTTCCTGCGCTTCGCGACGTGTGATGGCAGGAAAATTTTTTTATGCACAAAATAAGCTAAAAAATTAACGCGAAAAATTAAAGCATTCTGTCGCATGTAAAAGATTCCCAAAATTTCGTAAATTCATTATCCGCAGTTTTTCGCATGGTATCATGCCAAAAAATTCCAAAAAAGGAGTGACAGAAATGAACGAAATATTGCATTTGCCGCTTGAGGACGTTAATCCGAATCCGTACCAGCCGCGTCGAATTTTTGAACAAACCGCGCTGGACGAGCTTGCCGAGTCGATTCGGGCGTATGGAGTTTTGCAGCCGATTAGTGTGCGGATTATTAACGGCGCGTCGTACGAATTGATTGCGGGGGAACGGCGGCTTCGCGCGAGTCGGATTGCGGGTATGGAAACAATCCCGGCAATTTTGGTTGAGACGAGCGACTTGGACAGCGCGGTTCTGGCTATGATTGAAAATTTGCAGCGGCGCGATTTGCATTTCTTCGAGGAGGCCGAGGGCTTTGCGAATCTTTTGGGCGATTACGCCTTTACGCAGGAGGCTTTGGCAAGGCGCGTCGGCAAGAATCAGTCCACGATTGCAAACAAACTGCGCCTTTTGCGTCTGCCGCATACGGTTCGTCGTCTTATTATACGGGACGGTTTGACCGAACGACACGCGCGCGCGCTTTTGCGGCTTGAAAGCGAGGCCGACCAACTCGCCGCAATTGCGACCATCCGTCAGGAAAATTTGAATGTCAGCAAAACGGAGGAACTCGTTGAAAAAGCCGTAACAGTTCGTAAAACTAAAAAACCCATTCCCTTCAAGGCGTACATACGGGACATCCGTATTTTGACGAACACAATTCGCGACAACCTTGAAATTGTGCGCCGTTCGGGACTGGATACGCATTTCGACGTGCAACAAACCGACACAGGTTACAATATACTTATAAAGATAGACTACGCGCGCCACGCTTCGCACGCGAAGGCAGTTTAGGCTTCTGTTTCAGTTTCTGCGCCGACAGCGTTGCACGCGAAGGTGGTTTAGCGTTATATTAAGGAGGGGTGTGAAAAATGATAAAACCGACAGTAAACATGCGTTTCGATGAAGATAACTTCGATTTGGGTGAACACAAAAAAGCGGCAGATGCGGTCAAGCGTGAAAAAGCCAACGCTGAACGCAAACGCCGCCAAATAAAATTCGGCAAAATCATGCTTGCAATTGTGACAATTATTATTTTTTTCGGATTGTTCTACATTGCCGCAGAATTAGGCTGGATGAATTTCAGATAGCGCGCCACGCGCGCGGTGGGTACCGGGGACGCGTGTTGGTTGCGACGCGCGTTCCCTTGTGCCCCTTTTCGGAAGCCGGATGCTATCTGCGTCGCGCCATTGCGAGAAAGCGCAGAAGTTGCGCAATCGATAACGCAAGCGCGGCTACATATGTCAGTGCGGCGGCGGTCAGGACTTTTCGCGAGCCGACTCGTTCCTGCGGGGTTAGCATCGAATTGTTGTTAATCGCGACAAGCGCGCGACGCGATGCGTTAAATTCCACGGGAAGCGTGACAAGCTGGAACACAACAACCGTGGAAAATAAAAGTATTCCGGCGTTAAGCAGCATCATGCCGACGTTCGGCCCCGTCGCCTCCGACGCCGCGCCGAGGAGTATGCCGATAAAAATCAGCGGCATCGCGGCGCGCGAGCCGAAATTCGTTACGGGGATAATCGCGGCACGTACTTTCATCGGGAAATATCCCCGTGCATATTGTACGGCGTGTCCCGCCTCATGCGCGGCTACGCCCACTGCCGCCACAGTCGCCGCGCCGTACACGCTTTCCGACAGGCGAATCACGTTTCCGCGCGGGTCAAAATGGTCGGACAAATGCCCGTGGGTTTGCTCGATTCGTACGTCGGTTATGCCCGCCTCGCGCAAGATTTGCTCGGCGGCTTGCGCACCGGTTATGCCGTTTTGCGTGCGGACTTTTGAATACTTGTTGAAGCGGCCCTTTACCATGAATTGCGCGATTAGCGTGAACGCCAGCGCGGGCAGGACAAGTGCTATAAATAGCGGGTCGAACATCATGAACATTTTGAATCCTCCTTAATCTGTTCGGAAACAGGAACTGACGACTTCCCGCTCTCGCAGGGGTTCTCGCTCGAGGCGTCTTTGTTACATATTACCACAACCCGCCCGGAATATACAAAATTTCCGTGCCGGGGTAGTAGTGGTACAAGATTTGTGCGTAATTTAAGCCCATGTCAAGAAGCGCGCGGACGCCGTTTTGGCTCATGCCTACGCCGTGGCCGTTTCCGCCGCCGTAGAAGGTTACGGCTAAAAGCGGGGATTTTTCGCTGTAGAGTTCCATGGTGAAAAACGCGCTGGGGAGAAGGGTTGAGTTTTGCGTGGTTGTGCCGTCTCGGCGGGTTACGGGGATTGTGCCGGGGTTTAAAAGCGCGCGAATATTGAATTCGGTTTGTACGCGAACGTCGGACTCGGTGCCGTAAAAATGCATCTCCATTATGTTGCCGCCTTGGCCGCGGCGCGTGACTTGGAGGTGCGTCAGTGTGCCGATTGATACGGCGCGGGCGTCGGTGGGGTTATTGTTCGCGTCGATTACGTGGATTAATGCGGGGTTTGCGGCTTGTCGCGCGGCGAGATTTGCGTTGATTCGCTCGGAAATCTCCTCCGTTGTCATTGTGACTTGCCAGCGGAACCACGGGAAATTTTCGTCGACCCCGGCGATTTCCGTGTTGCGGAAAAACGCCGATGCGGCGGCTTCCGTGCGCAAATCGCCCGCAATCGGCGCGAAAACCTGCCCTCGCGCGCGCAAAAATTCGGGGGTTGCCGACGGAAATTCCGCGCCAACCGCCCAGACCTCGCCGAAATTCGCGGTTGTTCCGCCGCTTGTTGAAAAATAATTTGCCAAAATTATCTCGCCGTTGTGGGTCAAAACGCGGTTTCGCGTGGCCCGCACTGCCTCAATTGAAATCTCATTTTCGGGCAAATTGTTGTAGACCTGGCTGATTACGGAGTCGTCCACGTGCGCCCCGTATGCGCGAAACGCGCTTTGCCGCATCTGGTGCAGTGCAAAACTTCGCGCCGTTACGGCCTGCACTTTCGACGCCTCAACGCCGAATGACGACGGCATTTCACTGGGCACAACTGCGTACAAGTAGTGCTCAATCGGAAGCTCGTTCACAATAATGAACCCGCCGTCCACCTGTGATACCTCGAGTGTGCCGCGATAGCTTGGAGCCGCTCCGTTGGGATGATTACGGGCTATTGAACGGATTTCCAATCTTCCGTCGGCATCGCCCGCCGAAATAACAACTCGCTCTCCTTCGATTTCTGCCCCGTGAAAAATCTCCCCCGGCTCAAATCTAAAAGTATCATTTCCGCTTTGTACAAAAAACATGCTGTCGCTTGAAATTTCCACGCTTTCGTGTACAAGCCCGGTAAAATTCGTAGTCCCGATTACCACGCGAATATTTCCCGGTGCAGAAGGCAAGTCCGGGACGTAGTACCACGAAAAACCGCGGGCTTCGTCGAAGTACAAAATCGGTAGCGGACCGCCGATTTCGCCGCGTCCGCAGGCAGTGAAAACGAGAAGCAAGCAGAAAAGTAAAATCGAGTCGGCGAGTGACACTCGCCGACTCAATTTTGCAAAAACCTTTCGCGGGCTGATTTTCTCTATGTATTTTGACATTGTACTCTCCGTTCACATTAAATCACTTGCGAAACACGTAATTTCCCGCTTAAAAGAAAGAACCGCCCCGACTGACGGTAGGGACGGTTCAACCAACTGATAAACATTAGGTTGTGCGAAACGATTCCGCTCTCAACGGAAGCCGTTTCTTATTGTATCCCTATTATAAAATTGTCAACCGCCCGTGTCAACCAAACCCACCTTGTTTTCATAAAGATTTACAAAATCATGGTACTATGGTAATGTTTTCGTCGGCCACAAGGTTACATGTGTGAACCGATTGTGAACCGACAAATTTTTTTAAGGAGGTTTTTCAAAATGAAAAACAAATTCGTCACTTTAGCGGCGGTACTAATGTTTGCCGCCGCAACCTTGCTTCTGACAGCATGTAACGGGGGCAACGAACCGCCCGCACCCGCAACCCCCGCTCCACCCGCAGAAAACGTGGAAACACCCGCGCAAGACCCCGCACCGCCCGTTCAAGACCCCGCACCCGCGCAACCCGCCGCTGTTTCTCAAGCCGCAGGCATTTGGATGACAACAATGGAAACTGACATCGGTTATGGCCACGCAGTGTATCATGTTTTCACAACGTTAAACGAAGACGGCTCAGGATTCGAAGAATACGTTTGGATTGAAGACGGCGAAATTTACTTGACAATGGCGTTTACATGGAGTGCCGCCGACGGAGTTATTACCTATCATATTCCGGGCGTTGGCGATGTATCCAGCGAATATAGCGTAACCGGCAATCTTTTAACAATGGTGGGCGAAGCCGGCACATTCATTTACGAACGGGTAGACCCGCAAGACCTCATCGAGGCTTTCGGCACGGCATTTTCCGACGCGGTAGGCGTATGGGCAACAACGATGAACACCGACATCGGATACGGAGTGTTTGAATATCACGTAGTAACGTCCCTGTATGCGGACGGCACAGGCTTCGAAGAATATGTTTGGGTTGAAGACGGTCAAGTTTACTTGTCGGTTGAATTCACATGGACCGCCGTGGACGGAGTCATTACGTATCACATGCCGGGCGGCGACAGCTTTTCTTCCGAATACACCGTGGTGGGCGACATTTTAACAATGGTTGGCGAACTCGGAACGTTTGTTTATGCGAGAGTGGAATAATCCGGCTGCTAAATAACGCGAAGCAATACCCGTTCACCGCGATTAACAATTTCGCCCGGAATGGGGAATTGCTCCAAAATATCTCCACCCTCACCAATCAAATCGTACCCAAGCCCTGCGTCTTTAAGCACACGCAGGGCTTCATTTTTTTCAAGCCCGCGCACGTTTGGCATAATAACCGGCGCGACATCAAGCTCCTCCTCACTTACATAAATTGCCTCAACGCCCAAATACGGCAACACATTTTCCAAAAGTGCCTGCATAACCGGCCCCGTAACCTGCCCGCCGTAATACGCGCCCTTTGGTTCATCAACAAGCACAAGCGCGACAACCGCAGGCGAATCCGCAGGTGCGAATGCCATAATCGACGAGATATATCGCCCGCTTCCGCGCGGGAGTTTCTGGCTCGTGGCGGTCTTCGCGCCGACGCGATAGCCCGGGATAAATGTGCGCCGCCCCGTTCCCTCACTAACGACGGATTCAAGCACGAACCGCATCGAATCTGAAACCTCGGTCGGAATAATTTGCGCGCCGCGTTCGGGCGCGAATTCCTCCACAATATTGCCGTCCGCGTCAATAAGGCGCATCCCGACATGCGGCGTAACGCGATACCCGCCATTCACAACGGTCGCCGCCGCCGCAACTAATTGCATCGGCGTAATAGTCAAGCTCTGCCCAAACGCCATCGTCGCAAGCTCAACCGGCCCGATTTTATCCGCCGAATACATAATGCCGACAGCCTCGCCCGGCAAATCAATGCCCGTTTTTTCGTGAAACCCAAACCGCATCAAGTAATCGTGAAAAAGCTCCGCGCCGAGTTGCTCGCCGATTATCATAAACACGGGGTTGCATGAATTTTGTACGCCCTGCACAAAAGTTTGCGCGCCATGCGAGCGCGGCGACCGCCAGCATTTGATTTGCCGACCGCCGACGGTCAGGCATCCCGAGCAGGAAAACGGCGAATCAAGCGTCACAACGCCCTCCGCAAGCCCCGCCGCGCTCGTTACAATTTTAAATGTCGAACCCGGTTCATATGTGTCATTAATCGCAAAGTTTCGCCACATGCGATTCAGTTCGTTCATTTGCTGTTCCTGCGTGAACGTGTGCCAAAGTGCGGCCAGTTCGGGGTCTTGGATTGTGAAGGGGTCGTTTAAATCGAAATCGGGCTTGTTCGCCAAGGCGTAGATTTGCCCGTTTTGTGGGTTCATTAGAATTACAACGCCGCGAAGGGCATCTTTTTGTTCAACAAGCATTTCGATGGCTTGTTCTGCGTAACTTTGCAAAACAGCGTCAATTGTAAGCACCAAATCGTGTCCTTCGGTGGGGGGAATGCGATAGGCGCGCGCGCCTTCGTAGTGCCGTCCCGCTACATCTGTTTCCGATAAGATGCGGCCGGGCGAGCCCGCCAGATATGAGTCATATCGCGCCTCAAGCCCGATAATTCCTTGATTGTCGCGCCCGACAAATCCAATCATATGCGACGCAAGCGAGCCGAAGGGATAGACCCGCCGAATGTCCTCGTCAACGGCAACGCCGGGCAAATTATGCGCGCGAATTCTGTCCGCGATTTCTTTGTCAACTTGTTGCGCCACGCGAACGAGTGCGACTCGTTGTGAAATTTTTTCAAACACCTCGGTTTCGTCAAGCTCCAGCTCGCGCGCAAGAATCTGTGCCGTCATTTCGCGGTCGCGCATTTGTACATATATTACGCTTACGCTTGCCGTCGTTTCCGTTACCGCCAGTCCGACCATGTTTCTGTCATAAATCGTGCCGCGATTCGGACGAATCAAGCGGTCGCGGGTTTGCTGTTCAAACGCCATCGCGCGTAATTCCTCGCCATGCACGGTTTGTATGTACACTATTCGCCCCATGTACACCACAAACATCACTTGCATCAGCAACATTACGTAGAACGCTTTTTTGCGAATTGTTAAAGAGGTTTTCATTGTGCATCTCCTTTTTAAGACCTTGGGGCTCTGCCCCAAACCCCGGAAACTTTTGAAAAAGTTTCATCAAAACTTTGATATTTGGAATTTGGGTAAATGTCGGTTTTTTTTGAGGGGGGGATTTTTTTTCAGAAGAGGTTTCTTGTGTGGCTTTAAAATAAATATGAGAAAAGTGTGCATACTATTCGTGGTGACCGGATGTGAAAAATCAGAGAGAGGGACGCGGCGGCGAATTTCATCAGGAGTTTGCGTGTTCTGCGAGTGGCAAAAAATATGGCTATGAAATTCCGCACAGACCTCGCGCTTGAAGTGTGCGAGGATTCGTCGGAGGAGTTTTCCGGCGTTGAAATTTCTACGGAAGAAGACGAAGAACTCGGCGTTCGCGTAACGTGGGTCGAGATTCAAAACGAGGACGGCGCGTCGCGAATGGGCAAGCCCGTCGGGAACTATGTAACGCTCGAGGCGGGCGCGATGAAAATTAACGACCCCGAAACCCACGAGGAAATCGCAAAAATTTTGGCGCGAAAGCTCGGGCGATTGCACGAGCTTAGCGCAGATGCCAGCGTTCTTGTTGTGGGGCTTGGCAATCGTTTTGTCACGCCCGACGCGCTGGGGCCGAAAGTTTGCGAAAAGTTGCTTGTAACGCGGCACCTCGGCGACGATGTGCCGGAGGATTTGCGCGGAAAACTGCGCGGCGTAAGCGCGTTATCGCCCGGCGTAATGGGAATTACCGGCATCGAAACGGCGGAAATTGTGAAAGGCGTGGCAGACAAAACGTCGCCCGATTTAATTATCGCAATAGACGCCCTCGCCGCCCGCAAAACGTCTCGCATTAACGCAACAATTCAAATGTCCGACGCCGGCGTAAACCCCGGTGCAGGTCTGGGCAACCGCCGCATGTCTATAAACCGCGAAACCATGGGCGTGCCGGTTATTGCCGTAGGCGTTCCGACTGTTGTTGACGCGGCGACTTTGGCAAACGACGTGATGGACAAAATGCTTGTCGCAATGGCCGAGGCCGCCGAGGCGGAGGAAAAAAATTTTTACGAGATGCTTAATTCCCTTCAAGAGGACGAGCGTTACGGACTAATTGCGGAACTTCTCACGGACGAAAACATGTTTGTTACGCCGAAAGACGTCGATGCGGTGATTGTGCGCCTGGCGAATATTTTGGCGAATACGTTAAATATCGCGCTGCACCCGGGGATTACTACGGAGGATGTTAATCGGTATTTGTGATGCGTCGAAGGCGGCACATGTCGACGGCGGCGCATTCTCTCGAAGCCGAGAGCTGTTTCCCGGCGTACAAAAAAAAACGAGTCGGCGAGTGTCACTCGCCGACTCG
>JGI24703J35330_11748253_pt1 | contig 12610 bp, 9 predicted proteins | sample TergutNt197P1_FD_35330 | JGI IMG/M metagenome (IMG submission 35330) | reverse complement strand
AATGTATTGTCTTGCATTTCGTCCAAGTAGTGGACTTTCATTTCTTAATCGATCAATGATGTTTTGGATATTAATATTCATAATGTGTATCTCCTTTTTCTAAATATGTTTCTACAACATGAGTGAGAGTTTCATCGCTCATGTTGTAGTTGAACACACTACTATGTTATGAAATAGTGATGTGCTTTTTAAATGTTTGATTGCGAATCTTTCAGCGCTGATTTGCTAACTGAGGCACTCATTGTAATTTGTCTTCCTCCAAATGTTAGATCACTTTTTAATGGATTGACAATGTCGATTTTCCTTTCAATAAGAGGATATTTTTCACCATTAATGCCAAGTAGTGGATTAACAACCTCATAACTATCTCCTACTTTAAAATTGTCATAATTGAAATGATCAAGATGCGAAAGATCAAGTGCACTAATAGAAACACTATTGGTAATTGTTTGATTCTCTTCAATCCATCTTAGTGCTTTTTCTCTAAGTTCTTTCGGATCGTTTGTGTCAAAAATAACGACTCCTTCAACAATAGGAACATGAGGTCCTTCGATAATTGGTAACCAATCTGGATCGTTGTCATTTTCTTTAATGGTTAATCTTGGACGCGGAAAATCAGACTGAGGGTCATCATGATCAATCGTTAAATCTGCTAAACGAATGAGCCAGCGCAAGTTGGTTTCGTTTCTCCTTTTAGGCTCTTTCCAATAGTCTGGACTTTGAATCGCACCTGCATTACTTAAAGAATCAAGTGCTTCGTTATAGGCACCAAAATCATCAATAGGTGAAATCGGCTTTGGTGCAAGGAGTTCTCTTAATCCCTCAATGCTACGATCATAGTTGACCAAAGAGAGTTTGATAAGTAACTCGGGAATCCACTCTGAAAGACGATGGTCATCTTCTTCTGGTGTCCCTTCTGGTGGTGCTTGAATTTGCTCTATCCAAAATGCTTCCTCATCAGCAGTGAAAAAACCATGCTCATCTTTTAGCCAAGCAATCGCATCTTCTGGACTCATCATTAATGGATATTCAGGATCACACATTTTGTCCGACAAGCGAATCAACATTCGCAAATCTTCATCTTCGCTTAGTTCTTCTTGTTTCCAATAGTTCGGACTGTGGATGACACCAGCATTGCTTAATGAATCAATCGCTTGATAATACGCTTCTTCATCATCTAGCGTCTCTTGGATTTCTTCTCGGTAGCCTGCTATAGTAGCCTCGCCCTCTTCTCCCCTAAATCTACTTAAATTAAGTTTTGAGATGGTGATCATCAGCTGCCCCATCCAAGGTGATAGATGAGATAAATCTACATCTCTTGCTAAAAGCGGTTGTTGTTTCAATTGATTTGTCGGAAGTGGCTCTTGAATAAGTGCTGCTGCACAATCCTCACATAGATCGCAATCACAAATGCAAACGCAAACGCACTCGCAGTATTCAAAACAGTCACAAGGTTCACAATCACAGCAATCACAGCAATTTGGACAACATTCCTCTTCCTCACAATCACAGCAATCACAAGGTTCGCAGTCGCAACAATCACAACACTCACAAGGTTCGCAATCGCAACAATCACAACACTCACACTCCTCACACCCACATGAGGGTGGTGGCGGCGGTGACGGTCTTAACCATTCTTCCCAGTCAAACCAATTAAACCAACCACTATCCCCACCAAACCAATGAAGGGCTGAATCGATCGAGTTGTGATTTCCTCGTCGTGGTGATTCAGGCGAAACTGTCAGTGCTGCTAGGCGAATGAGCCATCTCACATGAATGTTACTTGCTTTGTCCTCTTCTTTCCAATGTTCAGAACTTCCAATGAGACCTGAATTACATAAATAATCTACTGCTTCATTGTAATAATAGCGACTGTTAATATCAGCTGGCATTTCTTCGTTTTCAATTGCTTCCATCATTCTTTTCACATTGCAAATGCTACAAGAATCACTTTGACATTCCTCAAGACACACACAACGATGTTTATAGTTCAGTTTTGACAAAGCGAGCAACAATTGTCCCGACCAAGGTGAGAGGCCTTCACCTTCTTCACCTTCTAAATGTTGTGAGCCAGCACCATCACGCCAGTACTTGACTTCATCAAGCCAAAACTGGGTGTTAAGAATATCTTCATCATCATTAAGAAGCCCAACCTCTCTTAGTCTGTTAATAGCTAACTCGTAGCGTTCAAGCTCTGCTCCAAGAGGAATAAGTCGTGTAAAGTCTTGGCTCGCTTGATAAGAGGATGTCATATTTTCTAAGTTAATTGCAAGTTCAATGGGCATTTCTTGGAGCGTTCCACTTTCTCGTTCATAATGTAAAACACGCCTTTCTTCCCCTTGTTCTAAGCCATATTCAAGCCAAACATACCCCCCTAATGCCTCTAAAATATGTGCTCTAATGTTTTGAAAGGTACTCGCATAGTTGATATGGTAAACATCAGTTGTCGTTGCGCAAAAGCAATCTCGATCAAAAGATACTGGAACTGACTCTTTAATTCCATGAATACAAATATCATCAATACGTTTCTTATCTTCTACGCGCCCATTATGCACACTAAGTATTCTTTTGAAATATTCTGCAACACTCACATTAACAAGTTCTTCTGCTTCTTGCATACTATCGAGTAAATAGGCGAGTTCACATTCAACCACATACGCTTTTGTTATCTCTCCGCTACTTGACATGTTCCGAGTAACGTCTACTATTCTTCCACGAAAGATAATCTTATTCTCTTTGTCTCGGATGCGAACTAAAGAAATATACGGTCTGATGTCGGCATCAAATAAGGGGTGCGTGGGAAGAAGCTCAAATTGGAAGTCATTAATGGCATTTAAAACTTCGGTCACGTTTCCGTTAGCTAGTACTGCATCTCGTGAGTAAGGGTCATGAAGTGTCTGTGTGGTAGCCCCGTGATGGAGATCAATTTCTGCAATGTACATCTAAATTCGCTCCTTTCGCCAGTTAAATAATACTGTTGTCGTACCTGCTGAGCTTCTTCGTAATCTCAACTCATTCAGCCCTAGCTCAAGTCTGAACTCATATGGGCGATATAAGGCTGCCGTACCGCTGCTTAATGGCATCCACTCATTGCCATCTTTTGATAATTCAACATCATCGACACTCGTCGTGATTTCTGGTCTCAAAACGAGTTGACTTGCATTGTATAAATGAATGATTCTTTCTTGATTTGTAATTGTAAATCTTAAGCCGTCATGAAAAGCATCAATATCAAAATTGAATGGATCAAATAAATCATCACCTTCTGTATGTCTAGCAATTTTAAAAGGGTATAAATCCATCGTGATTTCAATTCTCAAACGATTTCGGTCATAGTCGTCAGTCACAACAACTTCTTGACATTTACCCCTGTAAAAAAAATCAGGTTCAAAGCTATCATCTAGTTGTTGGTCAAATTCACGCATGAGTAGATTGGTAATTGTTGTTTGAAAATCTCGAGCAGTCCCTCTCCTACTAGCACCAAATCGGTAAAATGTGTATGTTATTTCACGATTATCATAAATTCTGTTACCGAGTATGTTTGATATATCGACAACACCTTGCATATACGGAATGCTTGTAGTCACTTCTTTTTCGCTAGGCGTATCCCCTGTTCGCTCGTGCAAATGTAGGCCAAAGCGTCGAGAATCAAAATGTCCAAACTCAATATAGTGCCTTGGCGACTGTTCAAGACTTAGCCCGTGTATCATATCTATCATTTTATTCACCTACCTTCCCCATCTTGAGTTATATGATATAGTAGCCCCAGCGGTACAGTCGTAACCGTGATAAGTTGCACCCACGAGTTCACCGGAATCCATCACAATGTGTTGACCCGCTTCTACTGCATCAATTAGACGTTCCATTAAGCTGTTTTGATGTGTTTGGTCTGGCGAGGTAATCGCAAAGTTTAAATCACGAGCTAAGTCCTGATTTGTTAACATTTTTTGAAGCCTTTGCTCCATGACCATTGCCTGCTTAATGCCACCTTCTACAAGATTGGCTGTTTCATTTATAACTGCTGCCACTCGTTGTTGTTGTTGCTTCATGCCAAGTGCAAAACCTTCCATCGTATACATGCCAAGCATCATCATGACACGTGAAGGTGAATTAATTCGTAAAGCACTAGCAACTGCTTGAGACACATCATTGGCAACGTTTCTAGCTGCGGTAACCGCCCTTTGACCCCCTGCTGAAATTCCTCTTTCAAGTCCTGTCATGGCGTTTTGTCCTGCTGTTTCTAAGCTAGTTTCTAATCCTTCAAAGAGCGTTTCAATCTGAGTAATGTTTGTTTCAGAAGTGGTATTAGCTTTTTCCATCCCAGCCGTTAGTGCAGTATTAAAACGCTCCATTGCCTCTTCACTTGACTCATTAAGTTCATCTGGAAGTTCAGCAAATCGCTCCTCCATATCCGCCGTCTTTGTATCAACGACTTCTGCCACAGCTCTCAGACGCTCATCAAAGCTTACTTCAACATTGTCAAGTCCACCATCGACATTATCTGATACGCGATCCATTCCTTCCCCGACAGATTCACCAAGGTTAACAAACGATTCTGTTGCCATATCAGAAATCTCAGCTAATCCTTCCTCAAATACATCTGTCACTTGATTAACACCTTTTTTAATCGGATCGGCTAAAGTTTTGACTGCTTCGGCAAACGCCATTGCTAAGCCCTCACCATAGTCAGTTCCAAGTGATTCAAACAGTTCAACTTTCTCAGCTAAGCGCTCCTCAACAAATGTAGAGAGTGCTTCAACGATTTCCTCTGGAACATTGACACTATTAAATCCTTCTAACAACTGTGTCGCATAGCTTTCACCTAATTCTTCAAAATCTATTGATAATGCTTGCAATTGCTCAATTACTTCTTGAAATTGCTCAATGGACTCTCCTAAGTGTTCTAAGTCAGCCATCTCTTGCGACTCCTCAGCAAAAGTTGCCATTTCTTCTAAAACTTCTTTCGCATTCGCAATTGTTTCTAGAATTTGAACATGATCAAAATCTACAGTTTCTAATTGCTTCATGGCTTCGAAGACAAGTTTAACTTGATTCAGTTTAGAAACCGCTTCGGCCATCTCAGCGAGATCTAACTCTAATTCAAATTCAGTCGCATCTAATTCTGAGAAAATGGTTCTCATTTGTTCAATTCTTTCTCCAACTGCAGCAGGATCAATCTCAGTATTTTGAATGGCTTCAATCGCCTGAGCAATTGATTTGAAATGATTCATCACCTCTTGTGCTTTTTGGGTTGTTGCCTCATCAATGGTGATTTCCGCTGCAAGTTCTTCTCCACCTTCATTTAAATAGTTAATCACATCAATCAGTTTATCAATTTGTTCTCGAATTTTATCAGGATTAATCTCCACTTCTTGAATGACTTCAATCGCCTGGGCTATCTCTTTAAAGTGATTCATGATATTACGCGCTTGTTCAACTGTTCCTTCATTAATTTGAATGTCATCAGTCAGCGATTCTCCTGCATCATTTAAATGATTAATGACGTCTTTGATTTGATCAACACGTAAGCGAATTAAATCTGGTTGGATTAAAACATTTTGAATCGTATCAATTGCCTCGGCTATCGCTTTAAAATTTTCCATCACTGCTTTTGCTTCAGCCGTTACGCTCTCATCAATATTTAGTTCTTCACCAATCTTAGGACCGACTTCATTTAAAATTTCAATCACATCAGCAAGTTGATCAATTTGAGTTCGAACTAATTCTTGATCAATTTCAACATCTTGAATCGTTTCAATCGCTTCGGCAATTCCTGCAAAGTTTTCCATTGCTTCACGTGCCTGCTCAACTACCTCCGTATCAAGGTCTAATTCATCACCAATGAGCGGACCAACTTCATTTAAAATGCCAATCACTTTAACAAGCTCATCAATTTGATTTCTAACCAAGTCACCATCAATCTCAACTTCTTGAATGCGTTCAAGCGCATCTACGATGGCTGCAAAACTATCCATTGCTTCTTGTGCAGCTGCTACGACACTAGGATCAATATCCAATTCGTTGCCAATCTTAGGGCCGATTTCATTTAAGGTTTCAATCACTTCTGAAAGTTTGTCAAGTTGCTCTCTCACCAATGCCGTATCAATTGTTATCGCTTGAATCCGATCAACAGCCTCAGCTATCGCTGCAAAATTCTCTATCGCTTCTCGCGCTTGTTCAATTGTCCTACCGCTAAGTGCACCACTTATGAGTCTTCCAAGTGAACCTCTAACACCTTCACCTGATGATTGTAATACACTAACAACGCCTTGAAGTTTATTAATTTGCGAGTGGATCAACGCCTCACAAATCTCAACAGCTTGAATGCGATCAATAGCCTCAGCTATCGCTGCAAAATTTTCTATCGCCTCGCGTGCTTGTTCAATGACTTTGTTGTTGATTGCACCACTGAGTAGTCTTTCAATTGAACTACCAATATCTTCACCTGATATTTGTAGCATACTAATTGCATCTTTAATTTTTGTGATATTTGCCTGGACAGCTGATTCGTTGAAGCTGACTTTTTCAATTTCTTGCAGTGCCGCTCCTGCATCAGCGTAGTTTTTAGCAGTTTGCACCAGGATGGCAATTTGAAATGCCCCAGCTGCTGCTCGCAAAAGACCAAATACCGAACCAACAGAACTCGATGCTACAGCTCTTAGCGCACTGATAAGCTCTGAGATTTTGTTTTTTACACTACTCATATCATCAGGAACTTTTCTATTGACCTTATCAATGGCCTCAGCAGCTTTAATTAAGCTAGTTGCAATACCGATAATGAGTGCTTGACCTACAAGGATAATGGCACCAATCCCACTTTTAACAAGTAGACCCATTACTGCACCAAAAGCACCCATCGCAATGATGGCTGCTCCCATCACAGCAAGCTTTTGCACAATTAGCCCTAAATCATCAGGAACTTTATCATTAATTTTCCCCATCGCCTCAGCTGTAATCAAAAGTTGGTTCGTGATCATCTCAACAATGATCAACCCTTTTTTTAACTTTTCATCAAGTAAGGCAGCTGCAACGGCAACGACACCCATACCTCCGATTGCTAGTGCCATCACACCTAGTTTTGGTGCTATTTCTCCAAAGTCTGGTACACTTTCGTCTACTTCTTTCATGGCTTTTGCTACATTGACTAGTTGTTCAGCTATCTTTTCTACAACGATCAAACCGTCTATGATTCGCTCAGAGAGTGCATCAGCTGCGACGGCAACAATACCCATACCTCCGATTGCGATTCCCATGACACCTAGTTTCGGTGCTATTTCCCCAAAGTCTGGTACATTTTCATCTACTTCTTTCATCGCTTTTGCGACATTGACCAGTTGTTCAGCTATCTTTTCTACAACGTTCAAACCGTCTATGATTCGCTCAGAGAGTGCATCGGCTGCGACGGCAACAATACCCATACCTCCGATTGCTAGTGCCATGACACCTAGTTTCGGTGCTATTTCCCCGAAGTCTGGTACATTTTCATTTACTTCTTTCATCGCCTTAGCTACATCGACCAGTTGATTAGATATTTTTTCTACAATAATCAAACCGTCTATGATTTGCTTAGAGAGTGCATCGGCTGCGACGGCAACAATAGCCATACCTCCGATTGCCAGTGCCATCACACTTAGTTTCGGTGCTATTTCTCCAAAGTCTGGTACACTTTCATCTACTTCTTTCATGGCTTTTGCGACATTGACCAGTTGATTAGATATCTTTTCTACAACAGTCAAACCTTCTATGATTTGCTCAGAAAGTGCATCGGCTGCTACGGAAATGACCCCCATACCACCTACTGCAATTGCCATGGCACTTAATTTTGGTGCTATTTCTCCAAAGTCAGGAACGCTATCATCAACTCGTCTCAACGCTTCTGCTGTCTTAATGAGTTGCTTACTAATTTCTTCAACAACTTTTAAGCCTTGAATCGTACTTGATGAAATACTACTTACTGCTGCTGTTACAACACTGATTCCACCAATTGCTACCCCTAAAGTCTGCAATTGTGAACCAAGATTACTTAAATTGACTGAGACTGTAAAGTTATCTATATTTTGAACACTCGTTTGTAAAGCACTAAGCGCTGCTTCTATTTCTCTTACGTCCTCAGTAATTTGTGCTGCTACTTGTTTAATCGCCATTTATATACCTCCTTTTATTTTATAATATATCATAAAGTTATAAAAATAAGATTTAATTGATTCTATATCATCATTTCACTTATGGGTAAATTATCCAAAGAAAACGTCTGCTTGGTTAAATATTTCCGGATGGTTATCAATTAGCTGACTTAAGGCTGCAATAACTGAAAATGGTAACATATGTTGACCCAAGTGATCATTAATGCCTAAAAATGTGGCAACTAAGTTGTACATCGCCAAATGAATTTCTTCATCAGCATGAGCGAATAATGAAATCATTTCTTCTTTACTTAACGCTTCAATATCTCCAGCTTCTTTTAAATTGTTAAAAAACGGTAAAATTTTGAAAATCGCATCCACGATTTTTAAATCTGAATGTGTGGCCATTGTAATGCCATCAAAATTAAGTGTGAACGTGCAGTACTGACCGACAGTTTGTGCACCTTTTGGTAATTCTTCAAGGTCAGTTTTTAACATCCGAAACTTAATTTCATACTTTCCACTGTCAACTACTGCGCTACGTTCACTATTAGTAACAGCCAACTCTTGATCTTTTTCAACTAAGAATGGGTGGTGTTCTTGATTCATTTTTTTCAGTTTAATTTCTGTTGTCATATTAATCTCCATTTCGTGCCAGCCCGCTAAAGGCACATATAATCGTAAAAAGAGTGAGCGGAACACTCATTTTTTATCATTGATAAATAAAAAATATTGAAAGTGCGTTAACCTTAGCTTTAAAACCTCAATCAATGGCCATCATAAGCTTAGCTTTTATTACCTGTGTTCACCTTCAACATCATTTCTTTTAAAGTACTATATTCTGGCGTGTTTAGTAGACCCATTTCTCTCTTCACCTTTTTCTCATTTGGATTTGAGAAGAATTCATCAAAATTACGAAAATAAGGTACGGTCTTCTTTCCACGTTGCTTCGTCGCTTTTGCTTGCACATTTAACCATGCTCCCGCATGTAAGTCACGTTCTTTGTCAATGAGTTGCAAGTGAACTGCTTTCATCATTAGAAAGTATTGCTTCAACGTAACACGACCTAATTTGATCGGATCGTAAAGATGACAATAGCGCATGATTTCGATTTTAATATTATCAATGCTGCGACTTTCCTCTTCTACTTCTTGTTTGCTTTCTGATTCAGTAGCCCTAGCTTCTTCATCGTGAAACGGGTTGTCGGTGACTCCCCTAAGTGTTGAAAAAAATCGGTCATTAACACCTCGATATCTGCATCATTTTCAATGTATTTCTTAATGACTTCTATTTTGGGCTTACTGCCTGTAGCTGCTCCCGCTAGGATTAAATCTATTAAAATAAGGGGATTTCCTAATTCAATTTGAGCGATGGCATACGTTAAGCCTTGCCCTAGCTTAAAACCATTTTGTTCAATGTAGTATTTATCGTCTAAATATGCAATAAAATCTAGTCCAAAGTAGAGCTCATAGTCTTTGTTTTCAATTGTTAAGTTCATCCTTTTTCTCCCTCATGTTTTTAATATTTTATTGAAATGCAGAGGCAACACGAAGTCGCCCCTGTATTTCTTTTACAAAACTAAAATTAAGGTGCAATGATCGTATCAGCAAATTCATACTGAACAACTGTTGATTGATCGAGTGATAACGTTGCATTGCCGCGAACGCCAGTTCCATTGACAACAATTGACATTGAAATTTCAACGCTATCCTCTGCACCAGCTGACTCACTCCACTCAGTTAAGTAACCTTGTAAGTAAGTTGCTGGGAATTGGTCGCCTCCTGGTACAGTTGGTTCTGTTTTATCAATGTCCCACAGCTCGATTAATTCTCCGTTTAAAAATGCATCATAAATTTTTTCACGTACAACATCGTTATGTGCTAAAAGTGTCTCTAAAGAGTATTCCACTTCTAACTCTGACAATGAGTTGATGTTTCCATCTTTCGTAATGGTTGCTTCTGCATCTCTTGACATTGACTTTTCATGGCTTGTTTGGAATGCCATGCGTCCTGCTGTCACCTCGTGACGTAATGAGAATGGTCTCATTAACATAATTCTATTTGCGCCTCTTGCTGGTGTAATTTGTGCCATAATAATTAACTCCTTTTAATTTAAAATTTTGTCGCACGCCCATTTGGGTCTTGTGTTTGTTTAGATTTATTTTTGTGCAGTTTAAGGTTTCTTTGCTCTGTTTTCTTTCTCCATCTCTTAGGAGCAATTGCAATCACCTTAACTAGCACTGTTTGATGCTTATATTCAATTTGTATGACCTAGCTAGGGTCACATGTTAACATGCAATCGTTTAACGACTTATTGAGGTCGGGAATCTGCCCCCTACTTATTAGCCTTGGGAACATGTAAAATGTGACGTTTTCATCAAACTTTTTTGTGAAAACGTTTTTGTTTTAATTCTGATTAAAAAATACTTCTTCATCACAAGCATGACGAATTTTAGAAAAATAGAACAAAATGCAACGATCGGATCATGTATGAAAATATAAAAGATGCGCAAGATAAAAGCATAAATAGCAACATGTTTATAATAGGTGATTTAAAAAGTTGATGAAGAGGTGAAGGCTTTATGGTGAAAAACAGAAGAAAAGCAACCCTTGTTGGTGTGATGCTCGTCGTCGTTATCTTACTAACAAAATATGTGATTTTTATGAATACTAATTTTTTTACAAGAGATTCGGTAGATGACTTACCAGATGATGACATTTCAGATGATGAAAAGGAGATCTTTATCCCACCAGTACCAACCTTTGACGATGTTGCTTCAGTAGTCTCAGAAGATGCGATTACAGTAACAAGTGCAAGACCCACTCATGATGAGCCAATCATTATCGAACCTTTTCCCCTGAACTAGTGTTTCATAGGCCTTAACTTAATGGACTAGAATAAAAAAAACGACCATAAAATGCTAAAATCACATTCTATAGTCGAAAAAGAAAAACCATGGAGTAACCTACTACCTGCAAGTAGTAGGTCACATCCATGGTTCATGCTATATCTAATCACTAAGTGGCAGCCCGTTTATTATACACATCTACCGCTACGGCTAAGAGTAACACCATTCCCATAATCGCTTGTTGCCAATCAACACCAACGCCAAGCAGCGACATACCATTGTTAATGATCGCCATAACCAAACCACCAATAATCGCACCCATCACCTTACCAACCCCACCTGAGGAGGAAGCACCACCGATAAAACAAGCGGCAATCGCATTGAGTTCAAATAACTCACCCGCTGAGGCAGTAGAAGCATTTAATCTGGCTGCAAAAATTAAGCCGGATAATGCGGCTAAAACACCCATGTTAACAAATGTCCAAAACACGACCTTTTGCGTTTTAATCCCCGATAATGCGGCTGCTTTTGCGTTACCACCAATCGCATATAAATAGCGTCCTACTTTCATTTTTGTAGTTGCAAAGTAGTAAATAACGATCAAACAAATGAGAATAAATAACACATTAGGAATCCCAGCATGAGAAGCAAGCGTATAGCTAAATGCCATGACTACTGCAAAAATAACCACAAGTTGCACCACAAATGTAGGGAGCGCCTGGACCTCAAATGAATAAGACAGCCGCTTTTTTCGCGCCAAGATCAGAATAGCTGCGATGACTGTTGCAAAAAGCACACCAACAAGTAACGTTGTGACGTGAATGCCTTCGCTACCCAACACGTCTGGAATAAAGCCGGCACTTAATGATCTAAATGACTCCGGAAAAGAAGCCACTGTTCGCCCGCCTAATGCGACAATCGTTAACCCTCGAAAGATCAGCATCCCAGCGAGTGTAACAATAAAGGCTGGTACTTTAATATATGCCACCCAAAACCCTTGCCATGCGCCGATGATGCCACCGATTCCTAAACAAAGGATGATCGCAAGCATTGGATTCATCTGTTGATTAATCATTAAAATGGCGGCGATTGCACCAGTAAAGGCAGCAACTGAACCGACAGATAAGTCGATATGCCCCAAGACGATGATCATTAACATCCCAATGGCTAACACTAAAATATGACTATTTTGCAAAATAACATTCGTTACATTTAATGGCCTCAAAAAGACACCATTCGTCAAAACTTGAAAAAGCGCACCCACGGCAATTAAAAAGAGCACCATGCTATACTGTTTAATTTGTTGCAAAAAAGCGACCTCTCTTTTTTGTTGTCCTTGATTATGCTGCTCCATTCTTAACACTTCCTTCCTACGTTCTAGAGGTCAGAGGGCGGAGGGCGGAAGTCAGAAAAAAATACAAACATAGATTCTTTTAACTAGTCCGACCTCTGACCTCTGATCTCCAGAATATAGATTCTTTTAACTAATCCCACCTCTGACCTCTGATCTCCAGAATATAGATTCTTTTAACTAATCCGACATCCAACCTCTCACTTCTAGAAGTCAGAAATCGGAGGGCGGAAGTCAGAAAAAATACAAATATAGATTCTTTTAACTAGTCCGACCTCTGACCTCTCA
>JGI24703J35330_11748254_pt1 | contig 12622 bp, 9 predicted proteins | sample TergutNt197P1_FD_35330 | JGI IMG/M metagenome (IMG submission 35330) | reverse complement strand
ACCTTACGCACCTCTGGGTGCGCGCGGTTTTTGCTTCCTTGCATTTGCGCAAAAATCCTGCGCCTAAATCGTCAACTTATTTTCGGACAATTCCTAATACACCATTCCAAATTCTACAAAAAGTGCGAACAGGCCGTAGGTAATAAGCGCGAGTCCTGAAATAGTATGGCTTAAAGCGGCAGGAATACGCTTAACATGCCGCGTTCTTGCCAGATAAAACGAAAACGCCGAGTATCCAAAATGGGCAAGCGCGACAGTTAACGGAATCGCTACAGACGCTTGTGAAATAAAGATAAACGTAATCCCCATGGTAATAAGCATTGCTTCGCCGCTCATAACAAGCCCGACAAGCACAATGGTTTTTTTAGGAGCATTAGCTTCATCATCGGAATTCTTTCGTCTTACAAATTGTAAAATAGTCCAAAGCCCAAGCGCGATAAACGCAAATCCCACAATTAAATCAGGGTCAAAGGTAATAAGCTCGTAAATTTGACCCGCAAGCAAATACCCCAAAACACAAAGGGCAAAAAGAAATATATTTATTAAAACAAGATAAAAAAACCTGCATTTCTTTTGAAGCCCAAGCGAAAGCCCAATAAAAAACGCATCCACCGAAACAATAAGCCCAGACAAAATTGGCATTTTATTCATCTCCCCGGAATCATTCTTATGCACAGTGTATGCCAACCTGTTTGAGATTGTTCCCCTCCGCTCTATTTGTCTTTTGCAATTCGACGCACGGCTTCTTTGTAAACCTCGTCATCGTCGCGGATTGATATTATAATTATTTTCATAATCGCATCTTCCCGAATCAGCTTGTAGACAACACGAATTCCAATGCGTTTCAACTTTATTTTCAAGCATCCTGCCAATTTTGATGATTGTTTATTGCCAAGGGGTTTGCCATAGCCGCCTTCTGATTGCGGTAAAGGGTTTTGCGACACTTTGCGAATTGCCTTCGCAACATGTGATTTTGGCGTAGCATTCAGCCTTTCAAATTCTTTATCTGCTTTGGGGTCAAATTCCACTATCCATTCCATCACTCAATCTCCACTTCTTCCCAGCCCTCTAAATCGGCTTCGGTGATGCCGTTTTTTTCAAGGACTTCTTGGAATGAAATAGTTGGGGCATTTTCTTTTAAGCGTTTTTCAGCTTCTATCATTAATTCCAAGTCTTCGATTTCTTCCAAGAGACTTTCATATCTTTCAGGGGAGAGCAAAACGCAGGCGGGTTTGTTATTTTTTATCGCAATTCTCATGCCTGATTTTGCGACTTCATCAAAAATTTTTGATGCCTCGCCTTTATTAAATCTCGAAACAGGCACCATTGAGCGCATGATTTCCGCTGTTTGCACACTTGAACGCACATCGACACTTCCTTTTTGTTTTAGGGTTTAACTGTAGTATACTGCGGAAAAAGTGCTATTACAACAAATATATTGGAAAATATATCGTGATTTTTATTGCGCAGTGAAGACACAGCAATCCAAAGTCGAGTGTAATGTTTTCATATAAACAATGGTTTATGATGTATATGGTCGTTTTCATTGAAAATGAAAACGACCAACCGATTGAAAGCGTTTTTCATCAGAACATTAAATCATCATTGTCGATGAAAAACGCTATACTGAGTTGAAAGGTTGTGTTTTATGAAAAAAATAATTGCGGGAACAGTGGCTGGAATTTTAATAATTTTCGGCCTTTTTGTTTTTCTTAGAGGGGAAGAGGAGGATTCGCCGATTCTTGATATGCAAGATTTTCAGGCGGCAGAGCGAATGTTTAATGTTCAGCCGTTGGGGCATTTGGGGGAATCGGAATTACTCATTGAAGCAGGGCAGGTGCTGGAAGGGCATTTACCGCGTGATGGGTATACGCTCGCGCCAACAATGTTTGGGCTTACGGGGGTGGACTCGCTTAGTTCCTTTGTGCTGAGAACGCCGACCGCTTCTTTGCCTGCGATTTATATTGATGGACAGCCGAGTCCGAGGATTGTGCAAGAGGATGGCAATACATTTATCATAAGCCCTGAGATTCCGTTTAATTATAACAGAGTGTATGTATTCCGCCTTGTGCGTGAAAATTTGGAGGATATTACATGGGCTTTCCAAACAGCCGCACGCTTTGAAATTACATCAACTTTTCCACGCCACCAGTCTGTGAATGTGCCTGTGCGCACAGGGATTGAAATAACTTTTTCTTATGGCGAGGAGATAGATATTTCTGAAAGTTTTACTATTCACCCACATGTAGATGGACAGTTTATCAGTCGCGGCTCTACCGCTATTTTTACGCCAAGTTCCCCGCTGGAGTTTGCCACGGTTTATACAGTAACGGTAATGGACAGGATTTTTTCCTTTGAAACCGCGCCTGAAGCCACAATTCCAGCGCGCTCTGATAGAATGGCGAACGTTCATTTTATTAATAGCTATGTAGAATTTCCTACATTTGCTACGCCAAGTGTTCATTTTTGGCTGAGTTATCAGCACAATCGCCCTTCTGTAGAGATGACGGTTTATCGGATTGACGACCGTGAGGCGGCGATTTTGGCAGTAAATCAGATTTCGGGCAATCATTTTTGGTCACATTTTTTCTCTAGGGAAGTTTCGATGGATACATCGGGGCTAACGCGGATTTCGCGCACGGTGGTTAGCGAGCCTAATTTGGATGAAGGACATTGGAACGAAACTTTTGTTTTGCCCCAAAATCTATCGGCAGGGTTTTATTTATTAAATGCGAGTACCGATAATTCTGAAGAAAGCAGTCAGGCGATAATACAAATCAAGGATATATCGGTTCAATTAATAGCGGACGACGAGAGAGTATTGGTATGGGTCAATGATATGGGAACGGGACGACCTGCGGCGGCAAGTGTTTTCGACCCAATCGGAAACAGAACATATACGGCAACATCCTATGGGATAGCCGTGGTAGAGCGTTCTGTGCAAATGGGAGAGCATTTAATCGTAAGCGCGAACGGCATGGAGAGCGTTGTATTTGCTACGTCTTTTGGTCAACAGCATTTTTGGGCAGACTGGCACTTCCCAACAGCCAGATTTAATATGGACTGGGATATGGACAGACCTATGCCGATTTGGTTCGCCAATGACGCAAGCAGAAATTACTGGTCTGCTTTACAGCTGGACAGGACATTGTTCCAACGAAGCGATACGGTTTCACTATGGGGATTTGTGCAGAATCGTCATGAAGCAGAAGACATTTCCCATGTAACAGCTGTTTTAACAACACGTTCTTGGTGGTGGTGGGATGACGGAAATACCCCGGATATTTTAGTAAGGCAAAATTTTGCCGTCAGAAATGGTGCATATTCGGGCGAAATTCGTTTGCCAAATTTGGACCCAAGCGACTATGTTTTAACCATTTATCACGGTGATATCGCGCTTGACACGATTTTCATAAGCGTGATGGATTATGTAAAGCCGCCGTATCAGCTTATAGTTTCGGCAGACAGAAGAGCTGTTTTTGCGGGGGAAGAAATCAACTTTTCGGCACGTACGGAATTCTTTGAAGGAACGCCTGTTCCGGATTTGGCGATTTCCTATAATACATGGGGATGGCAATTAAGAATGCCCGGCGGTTATGGGCGAGGAAGTACAGATATGAATGGTGAAATTCAAATGTCTGCAACCCCCGTTGCCGAAAATGCCACTGTTCAGGGGCATAGAACCCTACGATTTGCTGCCGAGGCAACCTTGCCCGAAATCGGGTTTGTTCATGAATCATTGCCGGTGAGGGTATTTATAAATGACATCTATGTAAATCCGCGTGCATCGCGAGAAGGTGTGAATGCCACGCTTTCACTGGACGTTAACCAAATCACGCTGGACAGAATTAATAATGGCACAGCGGAACACTGGGGCGACTTTTTGTGCGAGCCTGTTTCGAGGCAAAATTTTTCTGTTAGCATCGTAGAAACATGGTGGGAGCGCGTTCCCGAAGGGGAATTCTATTGCCATGTAAGGCGGCAAATGACCACAAGATACCGCCATGTAGAGCGCAGAAATACGCTGGAAACTTTTGAAATGACAACAAACGCAGAGGGCTTTGCAGAAAGAAATTTCACTGTTCCAAATATCGAGCAAAGAACCTACACAGCCCGCATAACAACCACAGACGGCAACGGACGCACTATTACCCACGATGTTTTCATAGGGCGCGACTGGGCAAGGTTTTTCGATATCGCAGGTGACGACATGCTTTTCTTGTACGGTGAAAATGATGAAGGCTACGATATTGGCGACGATGTAAGGCTAACGGTAATGCGTGGCACAGAGCCTGTTACGCAGGGGAACTTTCTTTTCGTAGTGGTGCAGGGGGACATTCTTTCCTATCATATAGGCACTAATCCACTGGAATTTACTTTCAGCGAGCAACATGTCCCGAATGCGCAGGTTTTTGCCTATCATTTTAACGGACATACAATAAGCACAGGCGGGCAAATGGCACATCGTCTGCGCTATAATCCTGCACAGCGCGAGCTTATTGTAAATGTTTCGACCTGCCAAATTGCATATCGTCCGGGCGATGTTCCTACATTCATAATCACCACAACCTACCCGGACGGAACACCCACCGCCGCAAATGTAAATCTAAGCCTTGTGGACGAAGCATTGTTCGCGCTGATGGATTACAATGTGGACACACTGGCGATGCTTTACAGAAATATCGGCGATAATTTACGCCTCAGTTCTGCTACCCACAGGACATTTTTCAGCACAGGGATAAACGACTTTGTTGGGCAGACGGATTCGGCATTATACGGCGGGGGATTGCGACAATCGACGATGTATGCTGCACCCTTTGCTGCTGCAGAAAGTGCAGAAGATTCCATGGTGGGGGGCGCACCTGACGGCGGTGGTAATCATATCCGCGAGAGGTTTGAGGATACCGCGATTTTTGCAAGCGTTCGCACAGACGACCGCGGCGAAGCAAGAATAACATTTCCGCTTCCCGATAATATCACTTCGTGGCGCGTAACCGCGTCGGCAATAAATGAGAATTTGTTCGCGGGAAATACCGTGAAAAATATCCGCGTTACTTTACCAATGTTTTTGCACTACACCCTCAACAATACATTTTTGGTGGGCGACATCCCGACCATTGGATTAAATGCATATGGCACAGGGCTTTCGGCAGGTGATATTATTCACTTTTCCGTATGGCGTGAAAACGCGCCCGATGATGTTCGCACTGCAACGGGAGCGGCTTTCGAACGGGTGAATATTCCGCTGTGGGAAAAAACAGAAGACGGAGCATTATTAATCCAAGCAATGGACGACACCGTTCGCCATGAATATCGAGTGCTGGATTCGCATCGCAAAGTAGACACCGCAACATTCTACGACAATGTAACTACGCAAACTGTTTTCCAAACAAACGAAACAGGTATGACAAATATCACATTCACCGACAGAGGCCGCGGACAATTTTTGAATGCTCTGTTCGACCTGCGCCACACATGGAGAAGCGGCGCGAGAATCGAAGGCTTGGTAGCTCGCCGCGAAGCAGGAGCGATTCTTTCGGCGCATTTTGCGGATATTCCGCTAAGTGACCACCACGGAAATTTTGATATTTTAGATTACCAAGTGGAAAGCGGCGGGATTGCGATTTTGCCATATGCAGAGGCAGAGCTGGAAGTTACGGTAAAGCTCATCCCATTTATCAAGGATGAAATAAATTTACCCGCACTAAGAAATTATTTGCAAAACATCGCAATTGCTTCACAAACCGATAATAAAATGCTCGCGCTGTATGGACTCGCGCTCCTTGGCGAACCTGTACTTTTAGAGCTGCAAAGATACGCAATGCTCGAAGACCTATCAATCAGAAATAATGCCTATGTCGCGCTGGGGCTTGCCGCGCTTGGCGAAATGCAAACGGCTCGCAATATTTACAATGAACGCATCGCGCCGTATATCCAAAATATCGCGCCGTACCACCGCGTAAACGTAGGCGCGAATAATCTGGAAATTCTGGACACAACATCTGTCACCGCTCTTCTTGCGGCAAAGCTTTCAAAGCCCGAAGCCATCGGGCTTCACAACTACGCCGTAAATGCCCGCGCAAGCTTGATTCTGCCAACAATTAACGGCCGTTTAGATTCGGCGGGCTTAAACGCAATGCTTCTTTTAAATCTCGAACGCCTGAACTTTATTTCTCGCGAAATAACGAATCATTCAGCCGCCACCTCAAGCATAACCTACACGCTTTTCGGCGAAACGATAACCCGTGAGTTAAACCACGGAGGCAGGTACACCCTAAGAATTCCGGTACAAAATATGCATAATTTCCAAATAATTTCGACCACGGGCGAAGTAAGCGCGGTATCCATAACGCGAACTCCGCTGGAAGACCTCGAACCTACCGAAACAGGCATAACAATACGCCGCCAGTTCTTCCGCGCAGGAACAAACACTCCCGCAACAAGCTTTACACAAGACGAACTTGTTCGCGTACAAATTACTGTTACCTACGCCGCCACAGACATTGTAGGCACGTATGTAGTAACCGACTTTTTGCCCGCGGGGCTTGTGCATGTAGAAAACTCTGCGCATTTTGGCAGAAACCACCGAAGCACTCCCGGTCGCTACCGCGCATGGGCGACAACCGAAGGCCCGCGAATCACTTTCTTCGACCATAACAGCACTGCACGCCGAAGCCAAACCTACTATTACTATGCCCGTGTAATAAACCCGGGAACATTCCGCGCAGAAGGCACAATGGTGCAAAGTTTGGGCGCGAGAGAATTTCTCGTAGTAGGCGAAGACGATGTTTTGGTAATAAGCTAATATGCCTGTGTTTAAGCTGGTTGCGAACTCTTTTTTATTCCCGCCGACGGTTCTGGCAGACCACGACGGTTTATTAGCCTATGGCGGCGATTTATGTATCGAGCGCATGATTAATGCATACTCAAACGGTATTTTTCCGTGGTACAACCCCGGCGAAGAAATTCTATGGTGGAGTCCGCATAAGCGATTTATCATTTTCCCAAAAGAAATTCACATTTCCCGAAGCATGAAAAAATTCATGAAAACCACGCATCTTCAAATAAAAGTGAACACAGATTTTTCACAAATAATGCACTCCTGCCGAAAACTGCGCGAGGGCGAAACATGGATATCCGACGAAATGGAAGATGCTTATAACGCGCTTTTTGAAAAAGGACATGTAATGTGTGTGGGTGTATATGATGGCGAGAACCTAGTCGGCGGACTCTACGGAGTAGTAATCGGCAAATGTTTTTTTGGCGAAAGCATGTTTTCCACAGTTCAAAATGCTTCCAAAATGGCATTAATCCATTTATGCCAAACCCTCGCCGAAGAAGAATTCCTCTTCATAGACTGCCAATTTCACACGCCCCATTTGGAAAAAATGGGCGGCAGATTTATTCAGTGGAGCGATTTCAGGCGAATGCTGAGAGAAGGTATCGGGAAGGAAGTCATGTATTAGGATAGAGAGTGTTTTTCAATTTGCGGCGCAAGCGAAAAAGTATAGATTTAATCTTACTTTCGCTTGCGCCGTAGTTTTTTGAAATGGTTGCGATAGAATCGGCATACCAATAACGCCGCATGAAAATAAGGCGCGAGTCTTTGTCCAAACCAAGCAAAAAATTATCGATTTCCTTTGCCGTTAAATTGTTTTCAAAAGAAGCGTGAACATCCTCACCCGATGGTATTATTTCCGAAAGCTCGTCAAGAAGCAGCTCAATCTGACCTGTGGCGCGCTTTTTTGCATTATTTGCCCTATACCTGTCCAATGCGCAATTTCTCGCAATTTTCCCAATAAAGCCCTTGAAAAACACAGGACGTTTCGGCGGAATGGATTCCCATATTTTAAAAAATATATCATTTACACATTCTTCCGCGTCTTCAGGGCATAGTATATTCGACGCGATGGCATACAAATATGCCGCGTACTTTTTGCGCGTTTCGCTAATCGCATTTTCATCTCGTGCGAAAAATAAATCAATAATGGTGCTATCATTCATGGTTAGTGTCCCACTGGCGAAATACTGCACGCAGTCCTTCTCGTACATCGTATATTCGCCAACCATCGTCTGTTAGTTGCAAGAACAAATGGATTATAACAATTTCTCTGTCCAGCCGTTGTGAATGATAACGAATCACCCTGATATCACTGGTAAAAGAAAAATCGATAGGAATAGTCCGCGGGCTGTTTATTGACACCATGAAATTATTATAAAGGTGCGGGGAAAAGCTAAAGTTATTTTCTCCGACAAAATGAAGCATAGTTCTGATATTATCCTCAGCGGGCAATTGCGAAAGCTGTACAAGTGCGCCGTCAATTTCCCTGAACATTGGGGTTTCGGAATCTAAATTTTCAAAAAGAAACGCCGCGCCTTCATCTGTGAAAGTTTTGTTGATTGCATAATGAATGTCACTAAGCGAATTAAAATGCGGAAATCTTTCGTCGCGCACTGCAAAATAACTGACCCCTTCGTACATAAATTCCCGCTCTGTATCCATGTCCAGTCCATGGAAAATCCGCACGATATCGTTAAATGCTCTCGCCATTTCTAATACAATCTGCCTCGAATCCTCTTCCGACATGGGGTGTTCATCCCATTCAAAATTTATTGCAGGCCAGTCTAAATTTGGCACACTGAAAGGATAATGGTCTTCAGCAATACGCTGCGCAAATTCCTGCAACCGCAACCACTCTTGTTCATAGTGTTCATCTCGCGCTTCTTTTTGTGTCGGAAATTGCTCCAGTATATCCCTGATGTAATCTTCCATCTCGTATAAGCGTAAAGTTTCTAAATGCTCCGGTCTTTCCGGCAGGGAGTTAGGAGAGCGCGAGATTCTTCCTTCGGATATGTTTATAAGGAAAAAATTTGATGCGTGAGTCCTTTGCGTATTATATCTCAAAATTAATCTGCCATCACCACAGAGGTAGAAACGCGGTTTAAACACAAACGGTGATACAATGCCAATGTGGCTTTGCACTCTTGCATTTCTTGTAAGGTTAACGCCCGGTACAGGTACAAACTCCTCGTTTACATATTGAAAAATTGACCAAAGCGATAATAAGCCGCCATCAATCGAGGCGAATTCCATTACAACAGCGGGAACATTTTGACCTATATCGTAAAGTGAAAAATCCGTAAACACATGGGTATTTGAGTCCGACTCGAAATTGTATAAAAAATCAAAAACAATCATCATAGATTCCCGGTTCATTTCATTAGCTTCTGAATCTGTAGGTTCCGAAGCCCCAAATTCCGAAGTCCCAAATTCCGAAGCCGCACCTTCCGAAGGATATTCCACATGCCACACAATCCAAAACGAAGCCCCGATAACCAAAGCCAAGCAAGCCACCGCCGCAAAACGCAGCAGAACCCCGCCATATCGCGAACCCCTCGCAAGTTTTGTCGAATATTCGGCAGTTTCCGCAATTATTTTATCATCAACTTCGCCAATGGCTTTAAATAATTTTTCTTTGTCCATAAAAACCTCCACAAAATTATTTTCTTAATGATAAAGACGTAAATACTTCAAATTGGTTGCAATTTTGTAGTATATTAATTATACAAACACGTAAGGGAACGTAAGGAGAGCTTAATTAAATGCCGGAGACAATGCGAAAAACGATAGAGAAGTACAAAATGATATCTCGTGGAGACAGCGTAATTGTTGGGTTAAGCGGCGGAGCGGATTCTGTGGCTTTGCTTTGCGGTTTAAAAGCGTTGCGTGAAGAACTTGGAATCGGCGAAATAATCGCCGTTCATGTAAATCATAATTTACGCGGAACAGAGTCTGATGCGGATGAAGCGTTTGTGCGGGGATTTTGTGAAAAGCATGGGGTAGAGCTGGTGGTATATTCGGCAGATGTTAAGGGTTTTGCGGTAGAAAAAAAACTGGGAATCGAAGAGGCGGCGCGAAAGACGCGCTATGATTTGTATGAAAAAGCACGACAGAAGTTTTCGGCAGATAAAATCGCGGTAGGGCATAATTTAGACGACAATGCCGAAAGCATAATAATGAGTTTATGCCGTGGCGCGGGTCTTAAAGGGCTTGGGGGAATCGCTCCGGTAAACGGAAATATAATACGTCCGCTGATTGAAACGGCGCGTGCTGAAATAGAAAAATATTTATGCTCAGAAAAAATCGAGTTTATAACCGACACAAGCAATGCCTCAAACGAATACACCCGCAACCGTGTGCGCAATTTAATAATTCCCCTGCTGGAGGCAGAAATTAACCCGAATGTGAAAGCGACAATAACCCGCAATGCGGAATTACTTCGCGACGATGAAGATTTTTTAGATATTTATTCAAAAAATATTATGCCTCAAAATATAAATATTCCAAAGTTAATAACACTACCCCCCGCGATTTCGCGGCGGGTTATTCGCAATGCAATTGCGCAGGTTAACGCAGGCTTGACCGACATAACAGCGGCACATGTTTCGGCAGTTTTAGAGCTTGCGACTTTGCAGACAGGGCGAGAAATCCACCTGCCATGCGTAATAGTAACGCGGGAGTATGACAAATTAGTTTTTCGCAAAGCGTCGAATTCTGCCAAAGGTTTTTATTATGAATTGAAAAAAAACTCCACTGTTTACATTCCGGAAATCGACAAAAGCATAACACTTTCACAAAAATCTACACAAAACTATACTAAAACTTTTTGTTATGATAAAATCACGAAGCCGCTTGTTTTGCGAACTCGGCGTGCAGGTGATAAAATATCTTTTAAAAATGCCGAGGGTCGAATTTTCACAAAAAAACTGCAAGATTATTTTACAGACGAAAAAATACCAAAATCGCGTCGGGATGAAATTCCGCTGCTTGCACACGGAAGCGAAATTCTGTGGATTATGAACGAGTCAGACCGCACAAATGCAAAATTCGATGTTTTGGTACAAAGCTTCCAAAGCGGCATAAATACTTTGTTTGTAAGCATATAAACGAAAATAGCGTAGCTATTTTCGTGGTTGGCTGGTTAGTATAGCTCATGGGCTTTTCGGAGGATAAAAATGACTAAGGAAACTGTAGAAGTTTTTATTGATGCGGAAAAAATTTCGGCACGAGTAAAGGAAATCGCATCAGAAATCAACCGCGATTACGAGGGCAAAACCGTAACACTGCTGGGGACGCTAAAGGGAGCAGTAATTTTTCTTGCCGACCTTGCCAGAGAAATCAAACTGCCTGTAGAGCTTGAATTTATCAAGGTTTCCAGCTATGGAAACAATGCAGAATCAAGTGGAGACGTAAGGCTGGAATACCCCGAAAAAACCGACTTAGTCGGTCGGCATCTTATTGTGGTTGAGGATATTGTCGATATGGGATATACTGCTAGTTGGCTAAAAAAGTATTTGCAAGGCTTAAACCCTGCATCGGTGAAGCTTTGCGCGCTTTTGGACAAGCCCGACCGCCGCAAGGTTGAGGATGTAAAAATTGATTATCTGGGCTTTACCATACCCGACGAGTTTGTTGTGGGATATGGATTGGATTTTGCCCAGCGTTATAGAAATCTTCCATATGTGGGCATACTTAAAAACGAGGTGAGCTAAGACGTGCAGCAGAAAAATGCAAGAAGCTATACATTATTAATGCTGATGTTTTTAATAATATTTTTATTATTTGCAATACCGAGGCTAATAACGCCGCCGGTTCAGCTGGAGCAGTATACTTACGCGAATTTAATGCAAGATTTGGCAGCAGGAAGAATACGTAATATTGTGCTAACGCCCAGTAATGATGTGCAAAACGTAGGCATTGCAGAAGTGGAGCGCGTAGGGCGCGTAGGAACATACACCGTGCATATTCCCGACAGAACAGGGTTTATGGAGCAAGTTCGCATTACCTATCCGCCTGTGCAAATGGAAACCAACCCGCCGCAAAGGCCCGGCTGGTTTGTACAAATTTTACCCATTTTGATGATATCCATTGTACTAATGGTCATCATATTTTTTGTTATGCAACAAGCCGGAGGCGGAGGCGGCGGTCGCGGTGCAATGAATTTTGGAAAAAGCCGCGTGCGCGTTTCTTTACAAGACACGCGAAAAGTTAATTTTAAGCAGGTCGCAGGGCTTGACGAAGAAAAAGAAGAACTGGCAGAAATCGTAGACTTCCTAAAATCTCCGCAAAAATATCAGGATATAGGGGCTAGAATTCCTCGTGGGGTTCTGCTTGTTGGCCCTCCGGGAACAGGAAAAACCTATCTTGCCCGCGCAGTGGCGGGTGAGGCGAATGTTCCTTTTTACAGTATATCCGGTTCAGATTTTGTTGAAATGTTTGTTGGTGTTGGTGCATCCCGCGTGCGCGACTTGTTCGAGCAAGCTAAACGCAATCCCGCCAGCATAGTAATTATAGATGAAATAGACGCAGTAGGGCGCAGACGCGGCGCGGGTCTTGGCGGCGGTCACGACGAGCGCGAGCAGACCCTTAACCAGCTTTTGGTAGAAATGGACGGCTTCGGCGTAAACGAAGGCGTAATTGTGCTTGCCGCCACAAACCGCCCCGATATTCTCGACCCTGCACTATTGCGTCCCGGTCGTTTCGACCGCCGCATTACCGTTAACCCGCCGGATGTCGCCGGGCGCGAAGCAGTGCTTGCCGTTCACTCTGAAGGCAAACAAA
>JGI24703J35330_11748255_pt1 | contig 12628 bp, 10 predicted proteins | sample TergutNt197P1_FD_35330 | JGI IMG/M metagenome (IMG submission 35330) | reverse complement strand
CTTAAGGCCCAACATTGGACACTAAACATTTTAATGGAATTTACTCTGAAGAACTCCATGTAGCTTAGTGCATATGGTAACTAGCTTTCAGTCAGGATGAACTTGGTTCCATAATGCTGAAAGTGGAAGTTATTTCACTTGTGCAATCCATCCACCTCAGTCCAGAGCCGTCATACGGATCATGTCGAAGAGTAAATCAACTCCATAATATGTTTCGACAGTACCTGGTGTATCGAAATACTGAGACAGTGTGGCCTCCAACATTTCCAGACAGTTCATCTTGGAGATTGTCCACCTGTTGCCAATAGAAATTAACCCTCTTTAGACCAGTGGTTACTTTATGTACTACAATGAAGAAACACCCACAAATTATACACAATGCAACACTTTGTGTTTGTGTGGTTTGTGTGTAGCTCAGAACCAACATCGAATATATCCCCATACAACATTAACTGACTGGTTTTCATAACCGAGATTTAACCCTTTAGAGCCCAGTTGTCACTATATGTATCACCAGTTTAACGTTCAACATTTCTATATCCTGCCACAAAGTTTATTTAAGTGTTTTGTGTTCACTTGAGAACAAACAGCCATTATTTTATTTAATGCACTTAAATATCACACATTCCCTTTCGTTTTTGTCACTTCGATCCAAAAAATGGAGAATAAATATATAAGTGAATTTACTTAGAAGTCAACGAGGATCTGTGAATATGCTGCCGGGGCTTCAGTCGGTCCAAACGTCGTTCTGTAGCCTAAAGAGCAGAGACATCTTTCTCTTTTCCAATATGTCCATTCTCACTTTCACGCTATTCTACATATTCAGTGCATACCGGCTTAGTCTTTATGAGGGAAAATAGCTATCGGTCGTTGAGGTTAATGGCAGATCTCAGCCTTGTGCCGTCGTCAAGAAGGCCTAGAGGTAAAACTCTAATACATAATATGTTTTGACGGTACATTTTTGATGAAGCAGGAACGAATCTAGCCTTCACTAGTCAGGTACCATACTTCTTTGCGATTAAGCGAGAGTTACCGACAGAGATTAGGCCTCAAAAACCTAGTGGTTATTTTATGGACTGGCAGAATTATACAATTAAAATGAACGTGAAATGTGGACTGACTGAATAAATCATTAACGTATCATTTATGGTAATTAGACCAAACGATAGATTTACATGAAACACTGTCAGTGCACTGTTTATAGAGAACTGACAGTGCCGTGGCATAAAGCAATCATGCAAATTCTGAAGGCACTATCCACACGTTAACCCATAGAAACCAAGTAAAACAACATAATCTTGCAAATAAATCCAACTAGGTGCATAGTTCTGCTTAACATATTTATTACACTTCTCTACATATTTCGGGCACCCATGAGCCCATCATCAGTAGAAATTGCTCTATCTATGCGACACTGGTACTTGTCACACTTTATGCGTGGTGTCTGGTCTGCTGGTTGGAGTGAACTCCAACCAGCAGACCAGAAGCCACCCATACATAGTGACAAATTCCAGTGTCGCATAGATACAGTAACGTCTACCGATGATGGGCACATGGTTCCCCGAAACATGTAGAGAAAATTATTTAATATACTAAGCACAGTTGTGCACGTATTTGGATTTATTTGCAAGATTGCACAAGGATGAACTTTCAACAAAAATTAAAATTAAAACAACATTACTTCAGCCAGAAGGTGCAGCCACAGGTACCGTGGCTGCCGGTGGGCTGTGCTCTGTCCTTGTTTTCTCCGACGCTTAAGACCGACAAACAACCAACGTTCATTCTCTTTCACCCTCACGGCTTTGTCAGGGACCTGCTTCAGTCTCAGCCACTGCTCTCTGATTCATGGAAGGTGCATGTGACTCTGTATGTCGTTCTTTAGGGTTCGTTCAAACAGCCATTTTGCCATTTGTTCATAATTTATACGTGACAAGCAAAGCAGCAAAATGCACAATATAAGGTTACTATGAAATTTGTAATATACATCCCAAATGATTTAAGAGAAAACAAAATATAAGCTGAACACAATCTCATGACATTAATTATCATGCACAGACGCAACAACAAGCTCAAAAGCGCGAACTGTAGTATTAAGGTGGCAGTTACAAAGGCACAGTGAAGGTGGTGCATAGTTTAGTTTGCACGCATTGCACACAAAACAACGGTAGCTTTCAGCAGCAAAAATGTTGAATGTGACAGTCAAGGTTATACAAGACCAGCTTATAGGTACTTTAGTCTCGATTTTGTAAATCAACCGTTACTAAAATTCAGAATGATATACCAAAATATGGCAATAGAGAAAATGAAAACCATGCTTCAAATCCAATTAAAATGGAAGTAAATTCCATCAACAGATTTTCACAGAGTATGTGAAAATTTTGTTTTTTCCACTTTCTAAAAAATATTCTATATTTAATACATGAGTGCACAAATTTTCCAAAATTCTAGAAGAAATTTCAAAAATCTATTGCCACAAATGTAACGTAAAGCATATTCCAAACTAAGGTGCAGCCCTACAAAATTTTAACACCTCAAATTTGCGAAAACCTGACATCATCATCAAATTAAAAATATATAATTTGTGAATTGAAACAGAAATATTGAATTTCAAAAGATTAGGACAGTATGTCGATATGGTTTGCTCTATGCTGAAGGAACATGTAAAAGCTTATTCAGGACAGACTTTCCCAGGCCTCCTAAAACCATATTACAAATATGGCCTACTGACATTTTCTTATAAATAGATAACATTTAATATATATATAGTAATAGGGCGGATCCAGTCCGTCTTTTGCTTCGACTTTTCTAGGGTATTTTTTCAGGGAGCCACCCTGCCCCCTACACCTTAGAATTAACCCTCACCTTGAGCTGTGGTGTCGATGTTACACAGAGTAAGTGCTAGTTCACTTGCAAACTGCTCTGGGATTGAATGAAGGCAGCGGTGTATTGGCTCCTGCTTTTATTCAGAAGCTTAGCTTGCCAGAATTGAATATAATTTACTGGCACCACTAGCATCCGTGTGACAACCGTCTTCCCTTCTGTCTGGTTGAAATATATAGCTTTACACTTGAACCTACCATCTGTCGGAACATCACATCTACAAATTATGAATACTTCACAGTTTTCACCATCTGTGTGAAATGGGTCGACTTCCCATATGCAATTACTATTGCTACACCCCGTTAGGTTGTTCTGGGGTGTGTTCATTCACAGACTGCTTGCTACCTCTCTCGGAGTTTGAATGCATAGCGTACCAGAGTGAAATAAAACGTGTGGCTGACATATATATAACCTCTACAAATATGAATGTTGTAAATTTATTTCTCTATATTTCATTACTATTGCTTGCTCGTACTTCGCCCTATTCAAAGTTTATGTAGTATCTCACGGTTTATGGATGACGGCAACGCAGACTCCAAATACATAGCGTCACAGAAACACGTTCTGGCTGAAATAAGGCGCCTTCTTTCTAGTGGTAACATATGTCGCTCCGCCCCTCCACAGGTTTAGCTCGAATATTTTGTGGACCTGACTAGCTGTCGCCATTTAAATCATGTAAACACCTACCCCCCTTCGGCTGACATACATTGTCTTCACCATAACCCAGACCATCTGTGATAGTTTTATTCCACCGTCGCCGCAATAAATGTTACGAATATTTCTTCATAGGTTAGGTAATTTTATTTCACATACAGAACACCTATCAACATTCGGCTGTTATACATTGTCTTCACCGTAGCCCAGACCTTCTGTGTTATAGTATTCTTACGCCCTCGCCGCATCAAATGTTATGAACACTGCATACATATGTTCGGTAAATTTACTTCACATACACCTGCGGAATATAATTCTTGCGAACAACTCTTGGACCTTTTTTCACTGACACCACACACGCACATACACTCGGCTGTGATTACAAAGGCCTAACAAATGCACCTGCTGGCATTGACTGGTCTCGAATCTCGGAGAGGGAATCTGTGGGAAAAACCTCCCATTCGACATTGACCTTGTGCGTGTGGTTGGAATATAAAGCTCCACCAACCAACATTTTGCCGTCCAGGACATACCCCTAACGCTACGCACGCCCAACTAACTTTAATTATGCTATTACATGTAGATAGCAGTCAATTGAACGCAGGTTATCGTCATGTATTGTCCTGAACTGCACCTAATTATAGTCCGAATAGGATCCTAAATCCGACGCCTATAACTCAAAATAGGCAAATGGCCCTTGTGCAAATTTTTAGGGCCCTTTTTTAGGGGGTGCTTATTTCTCCACACAATTTTGAGCCTCCCTGGGAGGCTATAACTAACTCCTTCACACGGGTGCATCCAGTCTGTAGAAAAAGTTCGAATTTTCTAGCGTTTAGGGTGGGCATGGTGGCACCCTGACAAAATACCATACATTCGTCGAAGCAAAAAAGCCGCCTTGATATATCAATCTCTTTCCCACACTACTTACGGAAACATAAAATATTCTAGTGGGTACGATAGCAGGGTAGCATTCTGACAAAATTCCCTACAAAATTCGTAGCAAAAGACGGACTGGACCCGCCCAATTACTACTAACATATTCAAGAATTATGCAAATAACAACTAATAAAAACTGATACAAAAATGAAAAATTAAAAATTCTAACAGAAAAGTCTTAAGTTACAATTCGGAAGGCTCATCATATAATTACAAAAATTAAGACTGAACTAAAGGAATCATACGCTTCTAGAAATAACTGGAAACAAAACTACTGCATTTCCATTGTCTTTGTCTTTATGTAAGTGTTCCCATCAAACAGCGCTATTACTAAGATTAAACAATCTGGCAATGAATAAATGAGTATGGAATATTTATATATGTATTGAATTACAATGATATGACAAAACTGAAATACTAGGAAAGGAGCTTATTTTCTTGTCACTTGGTCAACCAAAATCCTACAGGCATTGGACCGCTGGAAGTGAAAATGGGCCTTGAAGGTACGAATGTCCTATGCTAGAACATACCTAGTCGAACACTGAATTTTTCCTCCATCCTTTACAATTTCGTAATGGATGTCCTTCGCTTTTCTGTCATAGCCCTCCTCATTTACAACACTCTCATGTGGTGTGCCACAGTCTCATATTTAGTCATCAGTCATTCCCAAATAGAAGCACATTGTCTTTAAGACACATCAATTTATAAATCAATATTTCGTACAAACATAGGTCACCTTCGTTGGGTCAACGGATAGGCATCACAGACACCAGTTTTGCAAAGAAACATTCTGTCTCCAAAAGGGCCACTTCTAGACTGAAAGTGGAGGCAGTATTTTCATTCAAAATTTTCATATCTAATAACACAAATATAATGTGTCAAAATCCAAGACAATGCCTATGTTGTATTCTCAAATCCATTTCGCAGTACTCAAAATTCAAGAAGCTTCAGCAATGAAATATGTCTTACAAAAGAGCATATTAGGGACATTCAATAACCAAACTTCCGTACATCCGAACAACTAAATATCAAGTTATTACACTATAATAAAGAGCTCACACATTCAGCTGAATTGTCATTATTCCTCAGCATTATCCACAAACACACTGATGCTTCCCTCACATCTTGGCACAAGTTTAAATATTCCAACTTGACAGAAATTGCTCCCTTATGTTCACTAACAGCAATTTTTCATTTTCTCGTTATCCTAGACCCTGTTACCTGCCAAGTGTTGCTTCAAATGTCCAATCTCCACTACAGCGTTCTTTCTTTGAGCAGTGAAATAATGCACATGCCTCATCACCTGACAAAAAGGCTATTTCAATCATGGCAGAATTTTTATACTTCTGTCAGGATGGGGCAAATGCATCAGCACTGATGAGGAATATGATGACAAATGATGAAACTTCGGTGAAATAAGTGACCAACAATGGAAGTTGTGATGACTTCTCGTTAGTGCTCTTGAACAATCAAGCATTATTTATTGCACATTCCTTGTAGGTTTAAAAAATTCCGTGTTCAAAGCTCTAAAAACCCACAAAACAGCATAAAGTTCTCATTTATTAAATTCACCTTCTCTTGCATAACAGGATGTGGATATATCAGGGGGTGAATTGTTGCATTTAGTTGATCACTGATCATCCACAGTCCTCCCCACTCGTTTTTCTTCTCAGGTGGATATACTCAACATTTTCATTAAGAGGTACAGTGTGTCACAATTCAGGGGTATAGAAACCATGTGGTAAAGGGAGTAGGCAAATGCTGTGGCTGGAATCAACCATCAAAATGCCATCCTGTAAGACCCACATCTGTAAAAACACATTCTCTCATTTACAAATTTAACATGACAACTAACTATCTGTAATGCCGTATGTGAGAGTTAGCTTATATCTCCGCATACACACAATGTAAAGTTAGCGTGAGGGTTCAACACAAATTGAAGGGTATGAACTGCCACCAAATCAAATCTAAATCCGATTATGTACCAAGTAGGTAAATAGGACACTTGGATAATGAGAATAGCCACTGATGGATTCACACACAGTTACTATAAAATTAAATATATTCTAATGGATACAGATAGCAATTTACAAAGTGAAAGGGAACAGCTGTAATATTAGAGCTTCTGTCTTAAATTAGCGAATAATTCTCTTTCCTCTCGTTTAACTCGATTCGTTGTAAATAGTTTGGAATTTAGTCAATTTAGTAATGTTAGTTAAATACGTTCCAGTGACACGCTCAGCTCCAGTAAAGCAGAATTTAGAAATCAGTTCGGTCAGGTGGCTTACCTTGAGTTATGGGCAGGAACAGCCACATTCCAGCAGTAACAGTAATTTCAGTTTAAGGCTATTGATTTCACAATCTCATTCTTTTAGACGCGTAGCAATCGGACTGAAGAAAAGCTTGTAGAGAACGGTGAATAAATTGTATCTCAAAAACAAAAGTGCCTGAAGTCTGAATTATTTAGTCGTCATGAACTAATTGCTTATACTGAGGCCAGAGTGCGAAGTCCGAAGTTTACGAAGTTTAGGTCTTGACAATCTATCGTACTGTCCTCAATAACGCATTGGTTCAAATATGGTCAAAGCATGTCAAATAAATAAGAATTCACTGAGACTTTAGCACAGTGTGTGCTGTAAAGTTACACAAAGCTTATGTGTTGCTTAATAACATTCAAAATTTCCTGGTTTGTCTCAATACAAATTTCGAATCTGAAAGTTTAACTTTCAATAAATCTCTCCCGATATTAAATAGTTTTTGTGTCAGACATTCATTCCTAATCTTAACAGGCGTACGGAAACATGCAGTAGAATTAAAGTAACAATTGTGTTTCATAGCCATATAAAATAATATACATGATTAATTTAATACCTAAAGTCTCAAGGAAAAAAGCATCCAAAAGTACAAAATTAATACAATAATAACTAAACAATGTCTCTTGCAAATAAAACACATGAAAAACATTTTACAAATAATGTTTGTGCATTCATCAAATGCATGGCAATACGCCAGCGTTGTAGTCCTTTGTCATGCGTTCAACTTCCGGGTGAAAATCCATTTCAATTATGGCTGTCTGCGGGAAGTGCAAAGTCTTCAGTAACTGAAGACACAACTCATTGTTATCTCCGTTGCTAGTTCATCCTAGGTTGTATCAGTCTCCCTGTTTAAAGATATAGGACGTGAAGACAATGGATTGCTTTGAGTTCCCTTCTAATATTTCTGCTGTTTGTCGTTGCGGCTCGGGGTCTTGTGGTGATGCAGTGTTTGATGGTGTGTCTGTCTTGGGAGGGGAGCAATGTATTTTGCGCAGGTATGGGCGCAAATACAGATAAAAAACTCACAAATTTGCGGCTGTAGAAACAGAAGTAGCCAAAAATATGTGCCAGTGCGGTTGGGCATGTTGCACTTGTTAAACGTGGTATTCGTACAAAAGAGTATCGTTGTCGAAGGTTTTTCTGTGAGTTGTAGTCCGAGAATTTAAGTGATCGATTTTCTGAATTTTCTTCGTCAGCGTCATATCATCCAACTGACGTACTTCGTGGTCAGCAATGATGGGAAACTTTTCTGATATGTATAGTTTGGTTGTCCTGAGCTCATTCTGCTTTGTTCCACGTAATTCGGGAAATACCTGGACATCGTTTGTAGATATGCGGTACGATGGTGCGTTGTGTATTAGACCGATGCCGTCAAGCGAAACCTCTCACGGGGAATGATCAGCTGCTCCCGGACAACTTATCGCGACTTCCTGTCGCGTAGGAAAATAATACGTCCACAATGTTCCATTTAACTGCAAGGTTGTAATTTGAGGGTGGAGCAGTAGTTTCCTCTTGCAGAGCCGGTATTGGGAAGCGGTCTGAAAATAGAGGCTTCTCTCGCAAGTTAGGCTTTATATAATATATCCTGCCATATTGACTGGACACACGACTACGTCTCCTTTACTGGGTTTATCAAAATCAGATTCTGGTAACAAGATGTAGTTTTGCTGACCGTTTTGCAACCCTAGAAACGCATTGTCCGTAGGTATTGAATAAATTTGACCGAAGATATCCGTTCAGGCAATGTAAATATCCGAAGCAACGTGAATAGGTGATATGCTGCCTTTGAAGATGTACTAATCAATAATTTAACACGGTGCACATTCGTTCCCACAACCACTTTAGCTTTTTGATTTCTGTTGCAAATTCTCAATTTTAGTACATAAGATTAATCAAATCCATAGTGTAATTGCAGAGTTACTTTTCTTAAGATGTTCTGAAGGGAAAACGGTTCAATAAATGTACTGACAAGTTACCCTGAATTAAATGTATGGGGGCCATCAAGTCATATAATTTTTTGCCTAACTCTAACAAAGCAAATTCAAGCCGTCTAATTGCCATGTAAATTTCGCTCTGTGCATAAACAGTAACATTAAGCCACATAAGGTCACGAGTGACCTGTCGAATTTGTTCATGTGAATTCATCCGGTTTTCTTTAACAATAATGCAAAGATCGGTGTTGACTGCTGTGAATCTAGCTTCTTCACATAAGTCAATTTGATTGGAAGCGAGTGGACAATGTCCGAAATTCGAGATTTTTCTTTTTACCTAACACGTTACATGCCAATGCTTGTATAATTTCTTAGTTAGTCCTGGCTTCTTCCTGTAGTCGTATAGTTACGCGTATTCATCTGGCTTGAATTGGCGATGTTTTGCTCGGCGATCGTATCGTTTCTTATTTGCTTCATGGGACTTCCTATTTGTTTGCGATCAGAGCTGTAAGTTGATTTCGGGTTTCCAGTCCGGTGATCACTTCTTGGATTTGAATCGGAACCTTTGGATCTGAGCATATCCTGCGCGAATCCTTTCAGATACTCAATCTCACTTGACAAATCACTAATTTTAAGCTGTAGGTCGAAATTCCTTTATTGTAATCTTTTTTTCATTCTTCTTTATCCTCGGGGGTCTAGTTGGAGACTCTGAAGTGCCAAGAACTGAATTCTTGGGTAAGGTCAGCCGTTCATCACAAGTGTTTGCTAACTTCACGAACGCGCCACTCGCTGACGCTCCTTTTTCTACGCGACCTTACTGTGACGTAATAGTGGACGTCTCTTTGTGTTCGCCTTGTCTCGCGAAAGCACACGTGCAGGGAGAATTCCCTGTAAATGTATAAGAGCGGGTTCCATACAGACTAGCGAGGGAGAGTGCTTTCCTCTCTCAAAGTCTAGTCTTCCTATGGCAACCTGCCTGCATCCCGGTCCGACCGTAATATTTTCGGTAGTTCTCACAAGCTATGACCTAAGCCATTGAGTAGTTGCTTCAGGGCGAAGTTTTGCCGAGGGCTGCTCTTCTAAGTACGGCTCCTCTCGCCGCATAGGCAGAGAGCTGCGACAGGCTGTCTTCAGAAAAAAACAGTGAGTGGTGTGCACTTCGGCGCAGTCACACTGAGCACACGAGGCGCCTTATTGACGAAGGTATGCGATATCTTATCTTTCTCTATGTTGATTTCGTCACCAGTTTCATAGAAGAAGTGTGCCCAGGACTGCTGCCTCCGTAGGTAGTGAGCAAACAAAAAAGGAATGGTGGAACTTACGTCCGTCTAACAAATGAAACGGATTGCCGTCCCTTTGCATCGAGGTTTCCCCTGTTACCCCGAATGGTTTCATTGCCGTGTCCCGGATATCGCTTCTCGAACTGCCTGGTTAGAAGATCGTAATATTTGTACCTCTGTCTATACTCAGGCTACTTGTTTTTCCTTCCTGACCACCTGAATAGGAATACCGTGCTCCATTGTGACTGAAACTGTATATATTGCGACAGCCATTTCGGGAGTGTCAAGGCGGAAAGAGCTGTCTCCTCTCACGCATGCTCGTCGTTTCCCGAATTCGATATTTCCTCACTGTACATTCGTCTAGTTGATAACGCGTGTTTATCGCTTGGGTGCTGCGAATGCATTGAACGTTCGCATTTTCTTTTCCGCGGGGGGGTGGGGGTTTCGAAAATTTCTTTCTTCCCATTTTAGGTGAATAGGACATTCACGGGCGAAGTGCCCTAATCCTTCGCACTTGTAACAGCTCAAAGGGCCTACTTATTCTGCGAGTTCCTAGTGTTCGAGTTTGATGCCTTGTTCGTAGTTTAAGAAACCGTGCGCGTAGCGACCGAATGTCTCGCCCTATCATTTTCACTAAACCTCTGGTTAGGAGTTCGGCACTATGGCTTTGCCGAATTTTCGAATTTCGTGTAGAAACTGCTCTTCGCTTTCTCTTGTCTATCTGCCTCCTGAACGGCAAGAGCAATGCGCAAAGCTTGGCACGTATTTCGTATCCATTCTCTGCGATGCAGAAGCTTCCAAAGATTGGGGCTTTGATGCAGAGTTGTCCATTTGGTGTGGCAGGTTCCGTTTGGGTGTTCCAGTGGTCGGTTGCCGTCTGTCATTCTGGTATGCGGGAATCGATATAGGACCTGGGGCGAGTACAGCTCCCTCGTCATCTACTGGCTCCTGTCGTCTTATCCGCTGCTTCCTGTGACATCTTTCCTGCCCTCTCTTTTTCCAAATCCCCTGTTTATAAGCCTGTCTCAGTCTGTTGACATGCACTACAGACTCTTTACCTCGTAAATTTCTTATACGGTAATTGCACCTCGACAAGCGGACCACGACCTTAAAAAGCACTTGTCGAACGAGAATTCCACCAAATGTGATGCGCGCATGCGGAACACTCAGCTGTCAACCAGTTGGACAAAGGGACATAATCGATACGCTAAGAATCGTGGACCGCAATACGAAGACAGAAAATTCGAGCGTAGGTCACTGCTGCACAAGTTGTACACCAACTTGGCAGTATGTTACAATAGCAGAAGGTACACCCATGGGCACGTGTCACGCTCGAGCGTGCACTTTACATCAACGATTTTGCGTAAGCGCAAATATTTTCTTTACCAGAGAAAAACGCCTCTTTCTCAAGCAGCTCACACTACGGGAATATTGAAGAGTGCTGCTAGCTTCGAATCGCTTTACGTTTCCTTCCCCACATAATCTCGCTTAATCGATTCTTGTATTTAACTTCGCTCGTACGTCGTCTCAGTCTTCTGGGCATGGGTTGCTGGGTTCGAGTCCGGAGGGCGGTGTGCTTGGCGAATCTGTCTCCTCCAAGGGGTGCCGTGTATTCGTGCCCTTGTTCTCTCCTGTGACAATCGTCACATTCCCTGACATAGTTTTCCACATCCTGTCTCATTCCTGGCCAATAGTACGGTTTCTAATGCCCCACGATTTTGGCTGGAGGGGCATTCGCGAGCAAAATGTCCTACTCCCCCACATTCATAACATCTTTGGCTGTTTACTCTTCCCAAATTCCTAGATGAGCCCTTAGAGCTCTGATCCTGTGTGCGTATCGCTCCTACTTGCTGAGTCGTGTTTCTCATGTAACCACTGCGGTGCGTTTCGCGTGCAGATCGGTCAGCCTTGCCGCTTTCCTGTACTTCATCTACATAAAATGTTTCGTTTCGGCGCTCTTGTAATTCGGCCTGCTGAACATTAACCGCAATTCTTAGTGCCTCCTGCATGTTTTTCGGCGATGAAAAACGAACCTGTCTCCCGGGCGTACCGATGAGACCTGATGTGAAAATAGCTAATAGCATCCTTTCGGCATGCTCGTAGTGAAGTTTTTGTAAAGCTGGGTCATCAATCTGTGACACTGTCTTGTGCGCTAAACTTCTACACCGCCCTGCGAATCCCTGCGGGGACTCATCTTTCTTCTGCCTCGTCATTTGAAGTTGTGCCAAATGAAATTTATCCGTACGCACGTCTTGCAACCGATTTTGGAAAACTGTGCTACTGCTTCTGCCATTTTGTACCAAATTTGGTACTTAACCTAAGTTCGCACCACTGTTAACCAATTTGTCGTTTAACCAGGGATCACACCGCTGCCAACCAATTTGTAGTGTTCGCCCTGGTACCAATTGTAATGGCCCTGCTAACACTAATAATTGTAGTGGTCAATGGAGATTAATCACTGTGCTAAGGGTAAGGGTAGCCAAGTAAGCGGATTTAGAAGTCGTTGGTTCGCTGCCACCATAACTAATGTTCATAAAATTATTATCCCTGGGTATTGATTGGGCAATGCTAATTAAATCCTCATCAATGCAAACAACAGTAGTTCAAACAATTATCTATACTTTAGTAACTC
>JGI24703J35330_11748256_pt1 | contig 12635 bp, 11 predicted proteins | sample TergutNt197P1_FD_35330 | JGI IMG/M metagenome (IMG submission 35330) | reverse complement strand
CCCCCCCCGACACTAATTGATATGTTTCGCATTTGGCAAAAAGGGAAAGTCGATGTGGTCGAAGGGGAAAAACAATCACGAGGAAGTGAATCTTTAATATACAAATTTTTTGCGAAAACCTTTTACGGACTACTAAAATCATGGGGAAATATTGATTTAATGTCTTCATCCGACTTTCAACTACTGGATAGGCGTGTTGTTGATATAATCATTAAATTGCCTGAAAAACAGAGGTTTTTCAGGGCTTTATCCACATGGACAGGTTTTAACAGAGTACGTATTCCTTTTAAAGTTGAAGCACGGCTGGCAGGCAAATCAAAATTCGATTTTTATAAATCCTACAGTTATGCAGTAAATAATATAACATCTTTTACTTCGGCTCCTTTGCAAATTGTAACTTTCACGGGTATTTGCTTTTTAATAGGGGCTATTGCATTAGGCTTTCATACAATTTATCAATGGTTTATGCACAATGCTGTAGAAGGCTTCACAACGGTTATCTTGCTTCTATTAATTATCGGCGCGATGCTTATGATTTCAATTGGCATTCTGGGCATGTATGTAGGAAAAATTTATGAAGAATTAAAACATCGTCCTGATTATTTAGTAAAGGAAGTTATTAATAGATAGGATGAAAACATATGATTTTTTCAAAATTTAAGATATGGGAATGGATACTGCTGGGAATATTTGCGTTTAAATTTATTATAACAGCGAATTTCATTTTTGTCGGCTCAATATCTGTTTTTAATTCTGATGCTGCAAAATATAATTTATTGGTAAGAGAACAGCTTTATTCTCGGCAATTTTTCCCTTCTGAGTGGATTTACGGTAACGACATTCAAATACTAAGCATAAATTTCCCGATGCTTCTTCTTTCTCCACTAATTGAAAATGCATTGTTTTTGCGTTCATTTTCTGTGTTTTTGTTCACCATCTTGCTCCTGTGTGTACTGTACTTGTATAGTCGATATGTGTTCAAAGATAAAAGCTTCCTTGTTTTTGGAGGAATTATATTTACAGGTTTTTCTACTGTATGGCTGGATATGATGTTTGTAAACGCTCATTATTTACCCATGGCTATATTCACACTTGTTTCTTTTTTATGCCTGTCGTTATCTGTTGATGAAAATTTTACAATAAATAAAAAATTTATGGCCGTTTCGTGCGCTTTATTAATACTTCAAATAGCGGGAGGTCCTCGTACTTTGGGGACTCTTGTTTTGCCGCTTTCTGCTGCATTTACTATGGTTTATATCCTAGATAACATAGATGCAACCAGAAAAACAATTTATTCTCATATGAACAGATGGCTAATATGGGGTTTTTTAATATTTGCGGCAACAATAATCGGTTTTATATTTTTCAGGCGCATTACTACTATAAGCAACATGAACGACGGGTTATCCTCGCCTGTTTTACATTCAGCGAATGATATAGAATTAATAGCTCATGCATTTCGCTCAATGCTTGGCGGAATGTGGCTTCTCTTCGGTGCTGAGCAGAGAGTTTCCTTGTTTTCTCATAATGGAGTAATCTCCCTTATGAGAATAATGTCATCATTATTAATTGTGATTATTTTCCCCATGCTTTTAACATTAAAATATAAAAATGAAAGCCTGATTATAAAACGTTTAATAATATTTTCGTGGACAAAGTTTGCCGTTATTTCTATTATTTTTATATTTACAAACGTGACATACAATGTACACAGCATACGTTATTTTATTGTTCCTGTGATTTTAAAAATCATGTTAAGCGGGTATTATATATATAAACATCTTTTACTTAATAAATTATTAATATTTGCAGTAAGCATTTCTATCTTGATATTTTTTCTGCTTATTTCCGTACCTTCAGAAATAAATAGAGCCAACAACACTGTAATGCCAAATACAGCTATAAGCTCGGAACTGGCACAGGCTTTACACCAACGAGGACTGAAAATGGGTTACGCTTCTTGGTGGTATGCATCCGTGAACACAATTTTGTCAAACTTCAATCCGGAAATTGCCCCCATAATGTGGATTGCTCCTACATGTCAGCGGATTACTCCTATGGAATTCATAACTTCATCGAGAGTTTACCAGCAAGACTTCCACGCCGGATATTCATTTTTGCTTCTTACACATAATGAATTTGATGTATTCTCTAACAACCAAGCCTTACAAATGGTTATGGGTGAACCTATGGAAATTTTTACGTATGATAGGTTTTATATTATTGTCTATGATTACAACATCTCCGAAACCTTCCATTGACCATGGGGTCGTAACAAAGCAATAAGCCGTTAATCGGAGGTCATCGAGTGAAACATGCAATTATGTATCATGGTTCCCAGCAGGTAATAAAATTACCTGAATTTGGAAAGGGCAATCCTAACAATGATTATGGGTTGGGTTTTTACATGTCACAGAACAGCAATTTAGCAGGAGAATGGGCAGTGATTCATACTAATAAAGACGGATATATTAATGAGTACGAATTGGATTACAGAAGTCTATCTGTTTTAAAGCTGGATGCCTTACCAATCGAAAGCTGGATTTCTGTATTAATGTCAAACAGAAAAGGTACATTCAATGAAATCAACTTGGAAAGAATGCATAAATTTATTGCAAAATTCGGTATAGATTTATCGTCATATGATGTAGTTGAAGGATGGCGCGCAGATGATGCTTTTTTTTCCTTTATAGAGGATTTTTTATCAGTTGGTTTATCTTTAGAAAGAATGAGAGAGGCAATGACGTTTGGTGATTTAGGACTCCAAGTATGTTTAAAATCAGAAAAATCTTTTAAAAATATTAATTATATAAAAAGTTGTAAAGCAGAGGCTTCACAATATTATGGCACAGCAATTTCTCGCGACCGTAAGGCAAGAAAGAAATATTGGGACATGAAGCAAAAAACAAAAGGCACGCTAATTATAGATATAATTGGAAGGGATTAGCATGAAACCATACGACGAGGTTTATACTTTTGTCATAATGCGTACCCAAGGGCGCGTATTTCTTGACATTCGGGAAGCATTGCAAGGTGTGGATGAAAAATGGTTTATCGAGAGTTATATGAAAAGTAAAATTCGTAGTCTTTTAGACCATGCAAACCCTAAATTTGCTGCAATGCCCTCACCGGAATTGATTGATTATTTTATAAAAGAAGAGAATGGGGGCAAGTATAAAACCGGCGAAGAATGGGGTGGATTTTTGCCTCAGTGGACAGGAATGATATATTCGTTTTATCAGTGGACATACAATATTTCCAGTTATAAATTGGTGGAAATGTTGCCTTTGGCAGAAATGGAAAGAATATTTCCCACACTGCACCAAGCTGGCTGGGATGTTGCTATAAAAAAGATACACGACGAAGTTTTGAAAGGATAAGAGCCTATGAAATTACTAAGCATATGCATACCTACACTTAACAGAAGCAAAACGATAGACAAACTTCTTGCGAGTCTTTTTAATCAATTAACGCCTGAAATAATCAAGTTATTGGAAGTATGTATAAACGACGACTCCATTGATAACGACACGGAAGCGGTTGTAAAAAAATATATTGCGCGGGGCGAGGTAGATATCGTTTATCACCGAAACCATGGGAACACAGGTTTAGAGCGCGCATTTTTAGAAAGCGTAGAGCTTTCAAAAGGAGAATATGCATGGATAATGTCTGACGACGATTTGTTTATAGACGGTGGTATAAAAATTGTATTAGAGAATTTGCAAACAGACGAATATGATTTTATGGTGATAGAGTCCAACAATTTTGACGACCGTCATGGATGGGCAAATACAGCAATTTATAACATCAAAGAAGCCGTTTATGACAACGCGACTGAATATACAAAAATAATGGATGATTTAATAATACCTATGACACAGGTTTGTGTTTGTATATATCGCCGTTCATTTTGGGACACGTTTAATAATAAGGAAAGCGATGTAACTTATAAATACTTCCCACATATGAAAAGAATTTACGATGCACTGCCGCACTCCAAAAAGAAAACACGTGCAATAGCCACCCCTATAATTAACACTCGCGCATATGGTCAAAGTTACACAAAATATGTTTTAATAATTTGGTATCATGACTTATACAGGATAGTCGAATCAAACCCGGCATATGCCCCTGTTTTGGCGAATGTGCGGAATACCATTTCACAAAAAGCACCATTTCGGGATATAAAACAATTCCGAAGGTTGATTGTAAGCAAGTTATATTTCGGAATTTTGCCGGAGAGTACCTACAAAGTAGATTACGATGTGTACAAAGCTATTCGCAAAAATCTTACACCAAAAGAAAGAATTACTATGCTTTCCGTAGTTGTTACTCCGTCAATTATTCTGCGTATAGGAAGAAAATTTAAAAATACAATTGCTTTACTTCGTGAAAAAAGAGCTGAAGCAAAAAGAGAAAATTTTCTAAGAAACAGTGTAAACGAAAAAGTAGTTTTATCAGGTAAAGCCATTCTGGAAAAACTTATAATCACCGATGTTCCAAGTGAAAACAAAAAATCCACAAGCACAGAAAAAGTTGAACATCTTAAAGTCGCGATGATAACACCATGGAATACAAAATGTGGTATTGCGGAATATTCGGGAATGTTGTGCGAAGATTTATCTCACAAAGTAGATTTTGAAATATTCCCAAATCGCGCCCATGAAACTGTTCGACCGGACGAGGCTTTTGTAAAACCTCGATTATGGCTTAATATGTATGATGAAGACTTGGATGCCTTGTTAAACGCGCTAAAAAATTCGGCTTGTGAAATTTTACATTTCCAAAATCAATATGGATTTTTTGATTTTAAAATGCTTACAAAGATTATCACAGAGCTGCACATGCACAAAAAAATCATTATAACCATGCATAGAACATCTAAAATTCCCCTATGCGATATTGTCGATGGTTTTAACCTTTGCTGCGCAATTATTGTCCACAGCGAGCATGACAGAAAACGTCTTGTAGAAGGCGGTATAAACAATAATCATATTAAAGAAATCCCCTTGGGTCAGATTGAATTTCCGCCGGAGGATTCGCAAAATCTGAAACAAGTAATGGGGCTTGAAAATCGACTAATCTTGGGGAGCTATGGTTTTTTAACGCCTCATAAAGGAATACTGGAATGCATTCATGCCGTGGATATTTTAAGAAAACGATTTCCGCATGTTTTATATATTATTTCCTGCGCAGTATACCCCAACGCACACTCAAAAGATTATTATCAAAAATGTATGAACGAAATAAAAAATCTCAATCTTGAAGATAACATTATCGTTATACCCGACTTTTTACCGAATGAAAAAATCGAAAAATTGCTACAGGCGAGCGACATCTTTCTCATGCCCTACAAAAACACGGATGAATCTGCAAGCGGAGCAATTCGTTTTTGCATAGCGGCAAAAAAGCCTATTATTGCAACAAAACAACCTATTTTTGATGAATTCGAGGGATGTTGTTATAAAATTGAGGAATGTACCCCTGAAAACATTGCCACCGCTGTGAAACAACTATTACAAGATAAAAACCTATGTAATAAATTAGTCGAAGGCATTAATTTAAAAATTTCCGAAACAAACCGGGAAGTAACAGCAAATAAATATTATGAAGTGTATTCTTTATAAATTTCTAAAATTCTGCTGCGCATTAATTCTGCAATTATCACCGGGTCAAATTGCTTAGTAATATGCTCCTTTGCCTTTCGTGACAAATCCGTACGGAAATCTTCGTCAGAATTTAATCTCCTCATGTATTCTGCGGCTTGGTGTATGTCAGGGTCGGCCCAACGATTGCCTGCCCTAAAATGCCCACAGTCTTTTTCGATTGTGATAAGCTTGTAGTCCACCATGCACGCAATATTATTATTCATGAATTCAGTATTTGCAGACCAATTTGTTGCAACAACAGGCGTGCCTGACAGCATCGCCTCTGCCGGAACTAAGCCAAAACCCTCGGCGCGATGTAGCGAAACATAAACATCCACACAGGCTATTAAAGCGTTTAATTTGGACTTTTCCAAAACTTCCGCGATAATATATATATTAGGATATCCCATCAATTCTGCCTGAATTCGTTGCAATTCATCCTCTTGCGGATTGTTAACCTTAATTACCAACCCCGTTTCACTATTATCTGCGAACGCCTTTTTATATGCCGAAATAGCCCCTAGGGGATTTTTGCGTTCCATCACAGAACTACAATCATACATACATAAAAAGAGTATTTTGTCCGATGGTAAATTAAAATGTTCGCGACCATAACCCTCTAAGGGTGGAATCGATAGCGCGTAAGGTATTGTGCATATAGGCTTATCCGTTGAGCCGCGAATGCTTTTACTAACAAATTCTGTTGGTGTCCAAATTTCATCCGCAAGCAAAAGCGAGGATTCCCACTCCGGCGGAAATTTTTCCAGCTCCCATAACCAATAGACAATATTATACCGCCTGTTCCAAACCTCATCTCCCAAACGAACATAAGCCAATGGCAACTCGTATGGGTTAATATGAATAATATTCACGTTATATGGGGTTGTGTTTGTTATGTCACGCTTTAATGTATTGTCGCTTTGGCGTGCCGTGCTTATTTGCTCATAGTTATATACTGTAAATGGAATATCTGCCACAGAAAGTCCGTGTGCAACCAATCTGCAACTCTGCCCCAGACCCATTTCACCACGCACAAAACCAATCAAGTTCACACCGTCGGGGTTAGCGGAGCGTGAAAATGGTAAACGTTCCGGCGCATTACGCAATTTTTTTGCGGCACGGTTTACAAAAAGCTTTTTCACCCTACGTAATAGGCTTATCGGTAAGCACTTTATTAATAGAGGCTTTAGCTTCTTTGCCGTATTTAATGCAAAATTTGCAGAATTATTTCCCTTCATGCAGTCTCCTTCTCGAAACTTTGTTTTGTATTGACATTTTCTGTGAAAAATGAGAAGTTGTTCCGGTGAATTGTAAAAATAGTTTACAGGAGAATGTTACAGCTTGAAAATTGCATTAGATGTTCAGCCGCTTCTTCATCCCAACAAAAGCGGTATCAGCTACTCAACACAACTAATAATTGAATCTATGTTGCGCCAAGGTCGCGATTTAGAATTTTATATGAACTTTTTTTGTTTACGGAATAAAAAAGAAAAAATTGATATAATTGAAAATATGTTTAATCATACAGGCACAGCATACAGTGTCAAGCCTTGTGCGTACTTTTCAAGCGGTGTGTACAAGCGTATTTGTTCATTTATACCGATTCCCTACCATCTGTTTTGCAACACGAAAGCAGACATCTATCACTTTTTTAATTTTATCGCTCCACCATGCGTACAAGGCAAAGTGGTGCTTTCAGTCCATGACATGGTTTACAAAGACCATCCCGAAACAACCAATAATACAGTAAAATTTTTGCTTAATGCCAACATGGAGAAATCATTAAAGCGGGCAGACATTATAGTAGTAGGGTCTGAATTTACAAGAAAGAGACTTCACCATTATTTTAACATAAAGCAAAAGCGCGTTGAAATTATTCCAAACGGCGTAGATTTTTCGGAATTTAACACCGAAGTAAACAATAAAACATTAGAAACCGTAAAGAAAAAATATAATATCAGTGGCGAGTATTTTTTATACATCGGCACGGTTGAACCGCGAAAAAACTTGGAAAGATTAATTTATGCATATGCGCAGTTTGCGGAAAAAAACGCAAACCCACCGGCTTTAGTAATTGGCGGCGCGAAGGGCTGGCTTACAGAAAAAATATACTCTGCTTGCAAAACTGTAGAAGTTCTGGAACGTGGAGAAGTAATCTTTACCGGATACTTGCCCCGGGAAGAAATCCCTGTATTAATGCATGGTGCAATGGCTTTTTGTTTTCCTTCTATATACGAGGGTTTCGGAATACCGGTGTTGGAAGCAATGGCATGTGGTACGCCTGTGATTACCGCAAACGTATCATCTTTACCTGAAGTCGCCGGCGATGCAGCATATTATGTTGACCCTTTTGATATTAAAGATATATCCGGCGGTCTTGACAAGGTATACAAAAACTCCGGTCTTCGCCGTGAAATGTCTCAAAAAGGAATAAAGCATTCCAAAAATTTTTCATGGGACATTGCCGCAAAAAAACTAATAGATTTATATTCGGAGGCTGTTAAATGAAAACAACCGCAGTAATAATGGCAGGCGGCAAAGGCGAAAGATTTTGGCCCAAAAGCCGTGCCGGTTTACCTAAACAATTTTTGTCATTTAGCAACGATGGAAAAACACTTATCCAGCTAACCGTAGAGCGTCATTTAACTTTGGTTGCGCACAAGGACATTTTCATTGTAACAAATAAAGAGTATGTAGAAATTGTTGCAGAACAATTGCCGAACATCCCTCCACAAAATATTCTTGCCGAGCCAATGCCTAAGAACACCGCACCTTGCGTGGCATTTGCGGCGGCTGTAATCGAAAAAAAATACGGGGATGCCCTTATGCTTATCCTATCCTCCGACCATTTGATAAAATACGAAGAAATGTACGTAGACACATTATCACGCGCTTTAGAAATTGCAAAAGAAGGCGAAAACATTGTTACCATCGGTATAATGCCAACCTTCCCCGAAACAGGCTACGGATATATAAATTTCGGCAAAGATTCGGGGCATTATCCGGGCGCGTACTCGGTTAAACGCTTCGTGGAAAAGCCCGACGCAAACACTGCAAAAGAGTACCTGTCTTCGGGACAATATCTTTGGAATAGCGGTATGTTCGTTTGGAAATTATCTACAATAGTGCAAAAATTTAAAGAACTTCTGCCCGAAACTTATATCGGCGCGTCAAAAATAGGAAAAGCCCACGGCACGCCTGAATATGAACAAGTTCTAAAAAGCCAATTCGATTCATTTAAATCAGAATCTATAGACTACGGAATAATGGAAAAAGCAACGCCTATTTACACACTGCCGGGCAACTTCGGCTGGGACGACGTTGGAAGCTGGCTGGCATTAGAGCGCGTAAACAAAACCAATGAAAGCGGCAACATAGTCCGCGGTGATGTAATTACAATAGATACCCACAATTCCACCATAATCGGCAATAAAAAATTAATTGCCGCTGTCGGCTTAGAAGACATCGTAATAGTAGACACCGACGACGCTATTTTAATTTGCGCAAAAGATGCCACACAAGATGTGAAAAAAGTAATTGAAAATTTGCGTATTTGCAATCGCAGTGAACTGCTGTAAGGTGGCGTAATAACAAGGCGAAAGAGGGTCACTATGTTAAATTTCGTAAAATTCTTTAATAAACCACCCATTACTCCAAATATTGCACCCATTGTAAGCAATGGAGAAATAGATATAACTGAAATAAACTTTATAAAAAAATTTCTAATAGTAACAAATACAGATGTGTTTATTACATCCGGAGGATTAGCTGATGCCGTCTCAACGCCTGCGAAAAAAGGTGAATTGGCTGTTGACTATTCACTATATGGATTATTCAAAAAACCGGGTACATTTTTAGACATTGGCGCGAACATTGGCACGCTTTCCTTATCTTTGGCGGCACTGGGCTGGCAAGGGTATGCGTTTGAAGCATCATCACAAAATGCCTCTGTGTTAAAAAAGAGTATCTGTATAAATGATTTTAATATTAAAGTTGTCGAACAGGCAGTTTCCGATAAAACCGGAGAAATTTACTTTGTCCAAAAAGGCCCTTGGGGAGTAGTACAAAACAATGTAGATTTAAGAGATGACTATGAAAAACTCAGCTGCACATCCTTAGATGATTGGAATGACGCGGAAACAAGCATTGATTTTATTAAAATGGATATCGAGGGTTCAGAAGCCGCCGCTTTCCGTGGGATGTATGATTTTCTGGCAAGGCATAATTATCCGCCAATTTTTGTTGAAGTCAATTTACACATGTTAAGCCTGTTCGGCGAAACACGCATCTCCATGTTGTCACATGCTAAAAAAATGGGTTACAAGCCTTATAAGTTAGAAGAAAACTCACTGCGCCACGTAGAGTATGACAGTTTTCCCGAAAATGTGGTCGAAGATTTACTTTTAATAAAAGACTCATTTGATAATATTAATTACCCGATTAAAGAAAGTTCTTCACCTAATGAAAATAAAATCGTTGAAAATATTATAAATAACTTACAAACATCCATAAATCATCAAGGAATTGAACTTTGCTTTTGTTATGCATTAAAAGATTACCCTAATTATTATAACCAACCCGAAATTAAAAATTTATTGAAAAAATTATACGCTATTCGTAATGCTGATGACAGGCACATTAAAAATTGGACAGATTGGATTGGTGATATTAAATGAAAAAAGCATTAATCACAGGAGTAACGGGGCAAGATGGTTCGTATCTTGCAGAGCTTTTACTAGAAAAAGGCTACGAGGTATATGGACTAATACGTCGAAAAAGCAATCTAGATTATGGAAATGCCGCACATATTGAGGATAAAATTCATCTCATAGACGGCGATATTACCGACCCGGCATCCCTAACCGCCGCAGTAAAGCAATCACAACCTGACGAAGTGTACAATTTAGCGGCACAATCCTTTGTAGGAACATCGTGGACACAACCGCTTCTTACAACCCAAGTAGATGCCTTGGGGGTGCTAAACCTGCTTGAAGCAATTCGCCATACAAAGCCCGATGCCCGATTTTATCAAGCATCCACCAGCGAAATGTTCGGCTTAGTTCAAGAAGTTCCACAATCGGAAACAACGCCATTTTATCCACGCAGTCCATATGGCGTAGCCAAACTTTATGGTCACTGGATTACTAAAAATTACCGAGAAAGTTACAACATGTTTGCCTGCTCAGGCATTCTCTTTAACCACGAATCCGAGCGGAGAGGCTTGGAATTTGTAACACGAAAAATTACAAATTCTGTCGCTCTAATAAAAAAAGGTGAGCTGGAAACCCTTGAACTTGGCAACCTCGATGCTAAACGCGACTGGGGGCACGCCCAAGATTATGTAAACGCCATGTTCCTGATGCTTCAACAAAACACGCCCGACGACTATGTAATAGCCAGCGGCGAAACTCACACCGTACGCGAGTTCGTAACTAGGGCATTTTCTGCCGCAGACATGCCCCTCCGCTTCGAGGGCGAAGGCGTTAATGAGCTGGGTATCGACCAAAAAACCGGAAAAACCCTCCTGCGCATCAATCCAAAATTCTTTCGCCCGGCAGAGGTAGAAATCCTTTTAGGAAATCCCGCCAAAGCCGAAAAAGAACTTAACTGGCGACGAAGCATTTCATTTGACACTTTGGTTGAGCGAATGATTAGGCACGACTTGGATTTTGGATGATAAAGCACCGCGCTTTGCAAAGCTGTGGAACGAATATCTAAACGTAAAAATAAGGGCGATGAAAACAGAAAAGCCCACATGTCGATAGGCATTATAAAGCATTTTTGCAGAACGCAAACGTTTAGCAGATTTTGAATTTTTACTAATTCGGTAGGTAAGCAAGGGTTCATTCAAACCATAAGCAAATGATTCTTTTTTCACTATTTGCAACCATGCTGCGTAGTCTTCGTGCATAAAATCCGACGGAAATGGTATCATTTTTGCACTAAGAAGCATGACTGATGAACAGGACATCAAATTACGCCACAGTAATTTCTTGTAAGGAAGCTCACGCACAGCGGATAAAACATAGGAAGAGGGGGCTTCCCCATACATATAAGCAGTAGCAGTATACGAAATCGTCGCTTTTGTTTCAAACATAAACTTCAATTGTTTTGAAAGCTTTTCTGCATTCCACAAATCGTCGCTGTCGAGAAAAGCAAGATACTCGCCTTTCGCTTGTTCAATTGCAAAATTCCGCGCATAAGCCACGCCTTTGTTTTCACCAAAAAACGGACGTATTCTCTGCTCGGCCTCGGCATATCGGCTCACTATCCCGGCTGTTCCATCAGTCGAGCCATCGTTGACAATTATCAGTTCCCAAAATTCATATGTTTGAGAAAGAACCGACTCGATACTTTCGGCAATAGTATCTTCCGCATTATACGCAGCCATTATTATGCTGATTAAAGGTCGCATGTTAAAACTCCCATATCAATTTAAATCTTTAACATTCGCATAATTTCTTTTTCAGATTCAAATACTCTTTCAGCAATAAGTTCGCAGAAAGGTTCTTCCTTGCCATTCAATTGATAATCACGAATAGCGGTCATATATTCTTGCCGCAAAATCGGAGGAATTATTGCAAGCATATACCCATCTTGGATAAGTGCGGTGTTCATGAGGAGTCGTGCAACTCGCCCATTCCCATCAATATATGGATGGATTGTAACAAATTTCAAATGAAGCATTGCTGCAAAAATAACAGGGTGCATATTATCACGCTCTGCCTTAATCCAATGTTCAAGCTTTGCCTATAAGTCCCTCAAGTTCACCGGGAGAAGGGAATTCGTAATCTGAACCGGTTACAATAATATTTATTTCACGCCAAATACCCGCATTGGATTCATCAATTTTTTTGAAAAATAGTCGGTGCAAGGTTTTTATGTCCCCTGTTGTTTTTGCCGAGCCGAAATGACCCGAAACTGCCGAACAACTTTGTCCCTAAATTGCCGAACAGGATGCCCCAAATTGCGGGCGTTATTGCACCT
>JGI24703J35330_11748257_pt1 | contig 12637 bp, 7 predicted proteins | sample TergutNt197P1_FD_35330 | JGI IMG/M metagenome (IMG submission 35330) | reverse complement strand
CAAAAATCTTTTCGATTAAGAAATGATCTCTTAATTCGTCTGTTGTGTAATGCTTCACATCCTCTGGGTGATTTGAATATCGTGATTCTAAATTCATAACCTTGATCTCCTTTCATTTTTGTTTCTTTATTCTCAGCACAGTGCATTAGTATTAGCAGTGCACTCTTTTTAGTTTAGTTTCACACCTCCTGTTAATCTCGAATCCGTTTTTTTGTCCGAAATGGCGGACACGATTCTGTATTATAAATCTTATCACATTTTTCAAGCTTTGTCAATAATTTCTTCAAGTATTTTTGAACACCCTATCAAAATATCACCATTTTTAGGTAAACGTTATTTATTTGTACTGTAAAAAAACATCTGATTACAACCTTGTTAGGATATAATCAGATGTTTTCAATGGCTTTCTTGGCGCGGGGGATATGGCATTGTGGACGAGCATGGTGGTGCTTGTTGTGTTTATTGGTTTGTTGTTTGCTGTTTGTTATCGGTTGATTGATAAAGGGCGAGGGTTAAGGTCATAATAGTCCTCCTCTTTGTATTTAAAAAGTATTAAAAACCTGTTAAACGCGGTGCAATAAGCACGATTACATTTAACAGGTTTCATTCTTTTTATAACCATGCTCAAGTAGACGCTCGAATTTTTATTATAAAAAAACACCGTATAAACGATGATTTTAATCTATATGGTGGAGCCTAGGGGGATCGAACCCCTGACCTCTACGCTGCCAGCGTAGCGCTCTCCCAGCTGAGCTAAGGCCCCAAAAATGGGAGCGCCTTTATGGAAAGACGCTCTGTCAAAAATTAGGAGGGTATAGGGAGGATACCCTTTTCTTGGGAGACTTACATTCTACCATTAATTCTCAAAAATTGCAAGTAAAAAATGCTGACTTTAAGATAATTTGTAAAAAAAATTGAAAATTGTTGTAAAGGTGGCACTTTGGCTAAAAATAAGCGCTAAAGCTGATTTTTGAAACTTTTATATTCTGATTAAGGTAACCCCGTGCTTGGGGATAAGAAATTTTGTTATTTGTTTAAAATCGACAAGTTTTCCTGTCCAAACGTCGAAAATTTTGCGATCAGTTAATTCAAACTTATTGAAATCAATTGTCATTATTGCCTCTTCTTCACTTGCATTAAATAAAGCGATGTATTGATCCGTTATTTGTCCATTTTTACCTTTTGCAACCGCATGCCAGGTAATCAAATCAGCATCTCGCGAAATTTGAGTAGATTGGGTGATGACTTTTGGAATTTTCATTAATTCTTTGTTGGTTAAAAGTGATAATGTCCAATCGTCATTGTTACGCAGCTCACCCCCAAACATGAGAGGCGATCTGAAAATACACCATAGTGTCATCATCGTTTTTTGCTCATCTTTGGTAAATCTGGTCATGCGATCTCGCATTACACCTTTTGGTAGGGGTGGTTCGTCCCAAAAGCCGTCGACTGAACGGATACCTAGATGACCTAGAGGGAGCATATCACAATCTGGCCAAGAACCCGCTTCGACGTGAGTTGCCCATTTTTCGCAACGTTCAAACATGCCGTATAGATAATGCCATTTGTCCCAGTAGTCATCTGTCATGCGCCAGACGTTGGCGTATTCTTTAAAGAGGTCTGCGTGTTCAAGAGGGGCAGGTCCTGGAGAAAGACTTAGTACCATTTCACGACCTGAGTTTTGAATTGCTTTTTGAATCATTTTAATTTCTTCTGTATGAATGCCGTAAAGATGCGAAGCAGCAATATCGTCTACTTTGACATAGTCGACACCCCAAGAAGCATAGAGTTCGAAAATGGAATTATAGTAAGATTGGGCACCTTCAGCATGTGGGTTTATTCCGTACATATCAGTATTCCATGGGCAGATTGAATTGTGGTGGGCGATGTCTCTTGCTGTTTGGGTCGAGCCAAGAATAGGTGTATTTTGATGAACAGCTTGTCTTGGGATGCCACGCATGATGTGAATGCCGAATTTTAAACCCAAGGCATGGATTTTGTCGCCTAGTGCTTTAAAACCTTGACCATCTTTGGCAGATGGGAATCTGTTAACAGCTGGCATCAAGCGCGAGTATTCATCCATTTCCAATGGAAAGTAGGCGTTGTAAGCTGATGATACAGCTTGAGATTCATACCACTGGATGTCTACGACGATGTATTCCCAGCCGTAATCTAATAGGTGAGTTGCCATGTATTCAGCGTTACCGATGACCTCTTCTTCACGGACGGTTGCACCATAGCAATCCCAGCTGTTCCAGCCCATTGGTGGGGTTGGGGCGATGTGTTTTAGTTTCATGTTTTGTTTCCTCCTCTTGCGAATTTACGTTATTTTTATGCGAGCTTTATAGCATATCCATTTTTATAGGGAGATTGAATACATCTTGATGAGTTATCTCTATAAAGTAGAGTTGTTTGCAATAAGTTGATTTGCTATAGCATATCCGTTTGCTATAGTTCGCGCACCCAGACTTGCATTTGTCCCATTTCTCGATTTGCCCATGCAAAATAAGGTATAAATGTAAGTGGAGTGGTTATTTTCTCTTCTGACGAATCAAAACGATATAAATCTTCTTGCCAATCTGAAGGTTTTACTCTTAAACCTTCACTATGAATGGTTTTCATACCTGCAATGATAGTGTCAGTTTCTTTGATTTTGAACTCAGCATTTGTGGGTAGTTCGATTTGGAAAAGTGGTCCTTCATTATCGGCTTCTTCTAAGCAGTAGACGAGTGGTCCTCTTTGGATGGCGACTTTTCCACTGGTATGACGAATAAGTGGGTGACCTTTGACGCGGAGGATTTCCATCTTAAGTGTTAATGTTACACTATCACCTGATTTCCAAGTTCTTTTTAATAAAGCATAGCCATCTTTGATGTTAGGTTCAATAGTTTGATTATTGACGGTAATACTTGCTTGTGTGCACCAAGATGGTATTCTTAAAGCTAGGGTGAATTTTTTGGACTTGTTCATTTCAATCTTAAAAGCAACATCACCATCCCACGGATAGTTAGTTGTTTGGGTTAATGTAATCAATGTACCGTCCACGAGTAGTAATGAGGTGTTTCCAATGTAGAGATTGGTATAAATAGTAGCATTTCTCGTTGCATAAATATATTGGTTTAATGACGCAAGTAATCTAGCAATGTTTGGTGGACAACAAGCACAGCCAAACCAGCTCTGCCGTGTTGGTTTCACATGATCCAGATTCCGATTGACTCCTGCGAGCTCAGGGTTTACTTCTAAAGGGTTCACGTAGAAAAACTTTTTCCCATCTCTTGACATACCAGCTAAAACGGTGTTGAATAGAGCTCTTTCCATTGCGTCGCCATATTCACTACTTGGTTTCATCTCTAGCATGCGTTGGGCAAAGAAAATTAAGCCGATTGAAGCACATGTCTCCGCATAAACGGTGTCGTTTGGAAGGTCGTAATCGGTAGTGAAGTCTTCGCCGTGAGCTTGAGCACCAATGGCACCTGTGATATACATTTGCTTGGTAGCCATATTTTTCCATAAGCGCCGACTTGCTTCAAAGAGTGTCATATCCCCAGTGTGCTTTGCTAGATGTGCCATCCCAGCGCACATGTAGACAAATCGAACGGCATGTCCTGTTGCTTTATCTTGCTTGTAAATTGAGGCATGAGCTTGGCTATAATTGCGTTCGTCTACAATACGACGACTCCAGTGAAAATTTTCACCTCTTTTTTCTACTTCTAGGTCGTAAAAATGACCATTTTGAGTCTGCCCGCGTTCTTCAAGGAAAAAGCGACTAAGTTTTAAATATTTTTCTTCATCAGTGATCTCGTATAGTTTGACGAGTGCTAATTCGATTTCTTGGTGACCATCATAGCCTTTGATTTGATCAGGATTTGAACCGAATGTTGCATCGATATAGTCGGCATATTTGATGATGATGTCGAGTATTTTACTTTTCCCCGTTGCCTCATAATAAGCAATTGCGCCCTCAATTAGGTGACCTGCACAATAAAGTTCGTGGCATTCTGCTAAATTCGTCCAGCGATTATTCGGTTCTTTTAGGATGTAGTAAGTATTTAGATAGCCATCTGGTTGTTGACTTTTTTCGATTATGTCGATCAAATCATCTGCGATTTTTTCTAAATCGTCATCTCTTTCATTTTGCAGTAAATATCCCACCGCCTCCAACCATTTCGCGACATCACTGTCTTGAAATACCATTCCATAAAATTCACCCGATTCAAGACCGGCAGCAATTTTGAGATTTTTAATGGCGTGGCTAGGGGCTGCATCAGGGATAAGATCGTTTAAGGCCTGCCATTGATAAGGCAAAACCACCTCTTTGATCAGGTTGATATAATAATCCCAAAAGTCGTCTTGAATTTTTACTTTTTGCAAATATACGTTTATATTTTCTTCCATTTTCACACCATCACTTTCGTTTATCCATCTGTTGTGTAATACTAATCCCAAATATTGCACCTACTGGTCCACCTGTGCTTTCAAATCTAACTGTAATGTAGGCAACACCAGCCTCGTTAACGCGCACAGCATCTCCAGTTGAAAATACATCAGGAATAGCAATTGTTGAGGTATAGAAATTCTCATTTTCCAACATGCCGTCTTTAGTGACGATTTCATTTCCAATATGTTCGCCATTTACATAAATCGCCCATTCACGACCCGCTTCATGTCTAAATAGAGTCGTATTCAGGAAGTTGGGGACATCTCGAACAATTGGCAAGTCGTAGCTAAACCAGCTGTCTTTTTCATGCCCAAATCTAAGCGACTTGCCGTGCCAAGGCCATGACCCAGTGGCAGAGTTATTTTGTTGTAAATTATACTCAGCCTCGTAAGCATGGTTGTCGAAATTGGTGAGAAATGCAGACGCACCTTCTTTTTCAAGTAATGCCTTTTTCTCTTCCAGTCTTGCTTTCCCGATAGCAGCTTCTGTTTCAGGGTCAACGAATGTCATGTATAAAGCGTAGCGTTCTTTGTATTTTTTGTAGTGGGGGGTGTAGATCAATGTTTCTTCCATATCTGTTCCGTGCGGTTTAAAGCAAAATTCATCACTAAGCGCCATGCCAAATTGCCCTTTTACATTTTCTTTCCACTCATCAACTGACTGGCCATTTGTAATGCGAATCATATCTGGTGAATTTGGATCCCTTTGTGGCACCAGCACCATAATTCCGTTAGGATTTGTTGCATCAAGGTCATTATCACCAAGCCCCGCACTTAATACCACTGGTCCGTACCTAAATGCCATTATATGCGGGTTATCTTTTAAAGCATCCGCCTTTATTTCTTTATTAAAAGTAAGTTCGACCTCATCACCAAGGGATACATCTTCGATTACAAGATAACCCGATTCATCAATCAAATCAAGCCCATTTTCAAGGCTTCCATTAAGACAGAGTTTCACTGCTCCCACATGCCAATCTGGAATACGCAAGTACAGATCTAAGTAGTCATTTTCTGTGATTTTGCTAGCATCAACAAGCGGAAAAACCTTAAACTTAACGCTACTTCCCTCGAGGAGGTCTGCCGTTTGAATCAAGGTCAAATTACGCTCAACATAAGCGAATTCTGAGCTGAAATACATGTTGACATACACCTTTTCCCTATCAGTAAAATAGATAGAATCGCCCAATTTCACATAACTTTCAATACCTGTGCCCGTACAACACCAGAATAATCCATGCCTAAATAACTTATAATACCCCGAGCCCATCGGTTGAAAATACATCATTTCGCCCGTTTCAGGATTTTGTGCCGACAGGATCGCATTGACAAAGGCATTTTCATAATAATCCGCATACTTTTTATCACCTGTCAATTTAAACAAATCCCTGGCAATTTTCAACATATTATGCACATTACACGTTTCGTGGGTCGCATCCTTATGAATGGTCGATGCCAATGTATCCGGCGCATGAAAATGCTCATCACAACTATTCCCACCTGTAATATAAGAATGATTTTCCAAGACAATATCAAAGAAATTCTCTACCGCAACCAAATATTTCGGGAGTTCCTGCTTCGCTTCTGGGGTTAAATCGTTGTAATATTTTTCATTTTGCATCAAGGTTGTGTATCGCTTAAGCGCACCGATAAATTTCGGCACTTGTGTATTTGCATGTTTTCCAGGTAGGATATTATTGCCAGCAGCCAACTCATTAAATAATGAAACTTCGTCAAACATTTCAGCACAAATTCGGTATTTTGCCTCCCCTGTTAGATTGTACAGTTCATAAAAGGCATCGTTCATACCACCGTATTCCGTTGCGAGCATTTTTTCTTTATTCTCAGTCTCATATTGTGATGCGCGGACATTATAGAAATAGTCACCGAAGCCTTTTGCAATCGTTAGAGCCAATTCTGCGAAATCCAAATCTCTAGCGTGTTTATAGATATCTAATAAGCCCGCGAGTACTTTATGAAGATTGTACCAAGGAACAAAAACCGTACCACTGAGGGGTTTTCCTACACCACCTGTTAGACCGTCGATGGCATCTAGGCGAATATCTCCGAATGGAGCGATATAGCCCGCACGTTCTGGATATTTTTCAGAAAAAGCGTCTTGACATTTTTTTAATTCTGTGACACAGATGGTCATTTTCACTGCCAGTTGCTCTTTTAGTTGCTCATCTTTGGCACCAGCATAAGCAAGGGCAAGTGCCGACATGTAATGGCCAAACATATGACCACGGAAATTGTTATCTTTTGAGCGTTCCCATGAATCTTCATAGACGGCTGCTTGTTCGGGTCGTTCCAGTTCTGCTGTTGTGTAAAAATGGGCTAGAAATCGATATGGATCTAACTTTTGTTGTGGCGCGTAACCGATTTGATTAAGGCCTAAGATAAATTCAATGTCTATTCTTTCAGCATTGACGAGGAAATCATGTGTGAGTGTTACATTTTGTATTCCTGCGTCATTTAAATTGAGATGGTTTTTCAATTGGTTCATCGTCATTCTCCTTTTTAAGGTTGAAGTGAATCATTTTTTTCGCACCTAATTCTAAAATATTAAAACTTTTTTGTCGCTCAAATTCTCCAAAAGTTACAAAAACCTTACACAATTGTGTAAAAAGTGTGTAAAAATCACGAATTTGACCAGTTCACGAGTGATTTTTTATTTTTTTGCGTATTTATATAGTAAGGGATTTTTCCTGCGATGGAAAATCTTGAGGAATTTTAAAAGAGGTGATTTTTTTGGAGATAAAATTTCCGCAAAACATAAATGATCTTTCCCAGAAAGGCATCCTGAATCTTTTCAGAGAAAAAGAAATTTCTCTGTTTGGCTTCAAAGTACCAAAAATGGTAGAAGCACTCAATGTGGAACTACAAGACGCTAAATTTGAAGAAAGGAGGTCCGACCTTGTCTACTTGCTTGAAGATGATTCATTATTACACATCGAATTTCAATCAACTTACAAAAAATCTGATTTAGTCCGCTTTATCCTTTATGACGTCTTACTACATAAACAACACAAGAAACGAAAAGTCGTCACTGTCATTATTTATTTAGCTGGTGTTAAGCGGCGAAAAGTGATTCTTGACTTCACAACACTTCTTTATAAACCATATACCATTTTTCTCGAAGAACACGATGCTACTGAAGTGTTGGATAGGTTAGAAGAAAAAATTCTGAACTCAAAAACACTAATTGATGAAGATATTTTGAATTTACTCTTCACAAACTACATGAAAAATGATACAATATCTGTAGAAAAAAAGGTGGAGTGTCAAATTAGGCTTGCAAGCCATATTCAAGATGATGAAGCACGCGAAGTTGCATTAGCAACATTCGTATGTGGGGCATCAAAAGCTTTAAACATAAACGACAAACGAAAATTAAAGGAGATGGTTTCTATGTTTTTTCCACATGAAAAAGATGCATGGCAAGAATTTCTACAAGAAATGGCTGAAGATACTGCTAGAGAGATGGCAGTAGAAATGGCGAGAGAGCTAGCCGTTGTAAAGGCCGAAGAACTAGCCGTTGTAAAAACGGAGGAAAGTCTGTTGGAAGCAGCTAAAATAATGCTTGAAAAAAAGCTCAATCTAGACTTAATTGTTGAAATAACAAGACTTCCGTTGAAAAAAATCCAGGCATTACAACTAGATTTATAAAATTCGAATCCGCATCTCTTTTAAAAAGGTGCGGATTTTGTTTTGATCGTCCTTATTACTGTCCAAAATACTCAGCTAATCGGGTCATTTCTTCTTTCGTAATCTCGATTACACTACCATGTCGCTTCTTTAACTTCCCGAAATCGTAGTTATCCTCAGAGACAACTTCAAAATCGCCAGTCTCAAGACTTGTGCAAACTAATGGCAAGTAACCTTTACCTTCTACAAAACGATCGACAATTAAACACCATTTACCATCAGGAAGCTGATAAGTCTGCGGTCCTTCCACTAAATGACCGTCTAATGCCTGTACTTCAATATCAATTGGGCTGGAATCTTGTAAATTCTTTACTTTGTCCATCTTAACCAATTTCGTCGTTTCATCTTTCACAAAGCGATAATACCAGCCATTTTCATAAATGATATTCATATCAATCAAATGATGCGCCGCTTTTGCATAAACAAAGGCTTGCGTAAAAGTCACAAAATCGGTTGTATATGATCCGTAGATACGTTGCTTCGCCTCCACATCCTCATCAAACTTCACCATCGATGCCCAAAATACGAAAAAGGCTTTCCGTTCATGATCGTAAATACTCTCAGGAGCCCAAGCACACCCTGCATCTTCAACCGCTACTGTCACATTCCATGGCTTAGACCATTCAATTAAATTTAGCGACTCCCAAATAATTAAGTCTCGACTTCCTTCATATTGGGCAATATTCCAACCCTTACCAGCCTGAATCCGCAAATCAGTGGCAATCATAAAATATTTACCAGTTTTAGGACATTTAATAATAAAGGGGTCACGAACTCCTTTTTCCCCAAGCTCTGACCGCAATATTGGGTTGATCGAGAGATCTTTCCAATATAAACCGTCCTCGCTGACGGAAAAGTAAATTTGCTCCCCGTCGATTTGTTCTCCAATAAAATGTGCCATCAAATACGCCATCTAAATTACCTCCAATATTTCACCATTTTCTCGCCGGACAACTCTTATAAACTAAGCTTGCCCTAAATTTCGCAAAGCAACCACATTTTAAGCAAGTATAACCTAGTAAATCAGGACATTCGCCACAAATGGCTAGACGGTCATCACGAATGTCCTTTGTTACCAAGTCGATTTCTAATGTGAGTTGTTCTGAAATTAAATTTTCAATTTCCCAAGCACTAACATCTTTTTTATTTCTGCATCCAGGGCAATTCGGATACTTATACCGCTGTATTTTCAATTGTAATCACCACAACACTCATTGGCGGTACTGATACATGTAACAAGTTCTCATCTTCAACATCAACTCGATGTTCAACTTTTGTCACATTATCAGGCTTTTCAAATGTATTATGCGCATCCATTTTCTTTCCAATTAATGCATGAGCCATCACGCTAAAAATATCTTTGCGTACTGGATTCCAATCGCTCAGGGCATATGTCAACTCTTCTGTGTTTGTTAAGCCATAGTTACAAATTGAAATGGTCAAAACATTGTCTTTAACACTTACCGAAGAAGTGATACTCTCAGACACATTTTCTTCAAAACAGTCGAGGAATATACCATCTTGGTGACCTTTAAACATTTCAAATACATGGAATGTCGGCGTCTTAATAATTTTATCGCCTTCAGTTAGAATCATCGATTGTAAAACATTGATGGTTTGTGCAATATTAGCCATTGTTACACGGTCGCCATGCTTGTGAAAAATATGAAGTGTAATGGCCGCAACCATTGCGTCACGAATAGTATTTTGTTGATATAAAAAGCCTGGATTTGTACCTGGTTCAACTGTATACCATGCACCCCATTCATCGACTATCATCCCAATTCGTTTATCAGGATCATATTTGTCCATCAACGTCCCATGCCTTGTAACTAGCTCATCCATATATTTCGCATCTCTAATAACTTTGTGCCATTCATCTTCTGGGAAATTCGTTGCCGGTATTTTATGTGGCCACCCCTCAGTACCAAATGCATAGTGGTGCAAAGATAAACCATCCATTAACCAGTGGGCATTTTTCATTTGCGTTTCTGTCCAATGATAGTCAGCTACATTGGCGCCACCACAAATTTTATAAATTGGCATTTCTGAATTATGATTTTTAACGAAAGTTTGGTAACGACGATACTCATCGGCATAATGTTCTGCACGCATATTTCCCCCACAACCCCAATTTTCATTACCAACACCAAAGAATTTCATCGGCCATGGCTTCACGCGTCCATTTTTGCGCCGTTCTTCTGCCATTGATGAATCACCATCAGCAGTGATGTACTCAACCCAATCTGCCATTTCCTGAATGGTACCAGAACCAACATTACCATTTACATACGCATCACAGCCTAGCATCTCAATCAAATCGAAGAATTCATGTGTACCAAAGTGGTTATTCTCCACCACTCCACCCCAATGTGTGTTTACAATTTTACGACGTTCTTCCCGTGGTCCAATTCCATCTCGCCAATGGTATTCATCAGCAAAACACCCACCTGGCCATCTTAAAACTGGAATATTTAGCTCTTTTAAAGCTTCGACAACATCAAGGCGGATTCCTTTGTTGTTTGGGATTTCTGAGTCTTCTCCTACCCAAATTCCTTCATAAATACAGCGCCCTAAATGCTCAGCGAAATGTCCATAAATGTTCTTGTTGATTTGATGCTTTTTTCTTCGTTGTGAAATATGAATTAGATTTTTATTCATTGCTTACATACACTCCTATCATTTTCATCGTTGGTTGCAATTAATCGGCAACGGGAACGCCGAATATTGGAAATCCGTTATCATCCCAGTTAAACACCTGTACACGGGCGTGTCGATCAGGGTTATTTAGCGGATTGCTTAAATCATTTTTCTTTGGTCTTGCATGATAGACAAGTAAATCCTCAGTTCCATCAACTGATGTTGTAAATGAGTTATGACCTGGTCCAAATTGCTGGTTTTCTTCGCTACTTGCAAAGATTGGAACTGGTGATTTATTCCAAGAGAAGCCGTCTAATAAATCAGCAGTATCATCTGCCCATAACAGCCCCATGCAATAATTTTCATCTGTTGCGCTGCCTGAGTAGGTGATAAAAATCTTCCCGTTTCGCTTAATAACAGCAGCACCTTCGTTAACTTTATAAGTGACGCATTCCCAGTCGTATGTTGGGGTTGTTAAAATTAATGTTTTTCCTTTTAATGTCCATGGATTTTCCATTTTTGAGATGTAGAGATTTGAATTTCCAGGAATGGTCGGTTCAAGTTGAGCCCATACGTAGTAGAGTTCGCCGTTATGTTCGAAGTAAGTCGCATCTAGACTGAAGCTTTCTTGATGGGTAATCACTTGCCCCTTTTCTACCCATTCTCCCTCTAATGGATTGGGTGAGGCATTTTCGAGAACAAACATTCTATGGTGGTGTTTCGCTGTTCTTTCATTGGCACTATCGCTTGCGGCAAAGTTGATGTACCATTTGCCATCGATGAAGTGGATCTCAGGCGCCCAAATCAGCTCGCTCATTGGTCCTTTTTCGTGGGCGTGCCAGATGGTTTTAATCTCACCAGTCTTTAGTTGGTTGATGGTTTTGGCACGACGCAATTCAATTTCTTGATAACCTGGAACCGAACCTGTGAAGTAGTAATAACCATCTTCATGTTTGTAAATCCACGGGTCTGCACGTTCTAGCACAATGGGGTTATTGTATGTTTTTGTTGTATCGGCTGACATGATTTTTCCTCGCTTTCTATCTTTTGATTTGCACTTTTTGGTATCGTTATCATTATATCCTGTTATCCCCTCTATTCATACAACCTCATTTGCGTCAAAAAACGACCAAATTTGTTTGGATGTCTGGTTGGTTAAATTTTCTTTCAAAATGGACTAAAACACCATCCTGAATAAAAATGGTGTTTTAGGTTATGGTTGATAATCCATTTATTCTTTTGACCCCGTTGCTTTAATGCCTTCACTCAAGTATTTAGAACCAAACATATAAAGTAGCATCGGCGGAATTGCCATTAACATCGACATTGCCATTTGCAGATGCCAAGCAACCAAATTTGTTGCTCCTGGAACTCTAAATGATTGCATAACGCCAAGTGTTAAAGGTCGAAGGTGGTTAGAATCAATAAAGATTAATGGTGCAAATAGTTCATTCCACCAGAAAATGCATGATAGAACTGTTACTGTGACAAAAATCGGCTTCGCAATTGGCACGATGACTTTAATGAAGATTTGCCATTTATTACACCCATCCATCATCGCAGCCTCATCAAGACTTCGTGGTATGGTCATGAAAAATTGCCTAAATAAGAAGACGTTATATGGGAAGGCAAAAAAGGCCGGAACGATCATCGGTCTAAAGCTATTTAGCCAACCCAAATAGTTAAAGAGAATAAATTGTGGAATTATTGTTGTCACGGTTGGAACCATCATGGTGGCTAAAATTAGGGCAAAAATAAATTTCTTTCCTCTAAAATTAAGTCGTGCTAGCGGATAAGCAACAATCGAGCTAGAAATAAGTGTTCCTACTGTATTTCCGACCATTAAAATCGC
>JGI24703J35330_11748258_pt1 | contig 12654 bp, 5 predicted proteins | sample TergutNt197P1_FD_35330 | JGI IMG/M metagenome (IMG submission 35330) | reverse complement strand
ACCGGGGAGACGTGTCGGAGGCGGCGCGTTCTCTCGAAGCCGGGGGCAGTTTCGCGGCCCATAAAAAAGTGCGCCAAGCGCACGGTGGGCACCGGGGGCATGTGTCGGAGGCGGCGCGTTCTCTCGAAGCCGGATACAGTTTTACGGCAAAAAAAATAACGCCGCTTGTCGGTGATAAAGTAAAAATACTTGTGGGCGATGCCGAAAAATTAATCGGCACGGTTCAAGAGATTTTGCCCCGAAAAAACGAACTGCGCCGCCCTCCCGCCGCGAACATCGACCAAGTAATCGTAACCGTCGCGGTCGCGCAGCCCGCGTTTAACCCCGGATTTTTGGACCGTCTGCTCATATTAATCGAGCACGAGGATATTCCTGCGATTATTTGCGTTAACAAAAAAGACCTCGGCGGGGGGGCTTTTGATGCTTATAAAATGGCGGGTTACGAAATCGTTTTCACCGACGCGTTAACCGGCGAAGGCTTGGACGAACTGCGCGAAAAAATGGCGGGCAAGGTGAATCTTTTTGCGGGAGCGTCGGGCGTGGGAAAATCAAGTTTAATCAACGCGCTTTTGCCGGACGTGAAGCTCGAAACCGGCGAGCTAAGCGAGAAAATCGGGCGCGGTAAGCACACGACGAGACACACCCAGCTGTTTCCGATAGTTGATTGGGAGTTGAGGGAAGCGGGGCTTTGTTTTGATACGTCGGGTTTTACGTCGCTTGAAATCGAACACATTGAAAAAAGCGAGTTAGCCTCGCTTTTTCTCGAATTTCGTCCGTTTTTGGGCAGTTGCAAATTTAAAAATTGTTCGCATGTTAAGGAAATCGGATGCGCCGTGAAGGCGGCGGTTGGCGAGGAAATTCACCCCGCGCGGTATGAAAGTTATGTGAATTTGATGGGCTAGGGCGCGTAGTGGCAACATGCCCTAATCAACGCTTGCGGAAATGTCGAACCGCCACGGCTCCGGCGACCGATAAAATCAGCCCTGTGGCAACGATGCCTGCGACGGCACCAAAAGAGGGCGGCAATGGGTCGGCCGTGCTTGCTTCGGGGCTGTCTACTGCCGAAGCGGTCGCGATTGCCTCAATCGGCTCACCTGACGCAAGCGGCGCAAACGGCTCCAAACCATCAACGGTATGGGCGATAATCGCCGCCATTAAAAATGTTAACGCGGCGTTGTGATAAATTGTGTTTTCATTTGTGGTCCATTCGCCGTCGCTGTCGACGAAACATTTGCCGTCGAACCGCGAGAGGTGGCGATTGTCATAAATATTGCTGCCTTCGGTGAAGTAACCCGGCGGGATTCTGTAGGGGTCGAGCCTTGCGTAGCGGGAAAAAATCGCGCTGAAGATGTTCATTACGCTGTTTTCGCCGTGCCCCGATACATATGAAAACGAAATCGGATTCAGGCCCAGCATGAAATGTGCCGCGCTTTCCATGTGGACGATGACGTCTTCGGTGATTTCGCCCGAATTAATTTGGGAGTCGATTTGGGATTCGATTAGGCTTCCCAAAAACATAGTGAGGGAGTTTTGCACAATCATTTGATTGGAACCCCACCACAAACCCCATTGCGGATAGGTAATTCGCCACTCGTTTGCGTGATATGTTTCCATTATGCGTCGCCAGTCGGGAAAGCCGTTTGTTGGCGAGATAAAGCGGTCGCGAATGGCGGGGGTTGGCGCGTTATTTTCAAATAAATAATGCACGTAGCCTTTGAAGCCCATTCCGCCGTGGTTGTAATTTACGCTGTTCCAGCCGCTAAAGGCGCGCACTACGTCGGGGTCTTCGAAGTTGGCGTACAGATGCGCGGAAAATTCGGCGGTGTCTCCGTCGGAGGCCGATACCGCGCGGTAAAGCGCGCCCGCCGCCCAAAACATTGAGCGGGTGAGTTCATCGTCGCCGAAAGTGTAGACACGATTTGCGGCGTCGATTCGGCGGTTTTTTGTGTTGTCGGGGTCGTTGACCCAGCCCCATGCGCGCAGGGCGGTTTCGAGCATTTCTTCGGCGAAATCGGCGAAAACGTCGTAATCGCGGTAAACGAGATACGCGTGCGCCAAAACTGCCGCCATGTTCGCCGTGGCGTGATGCGAGCGCAGGTCGCGTTCATGCTCCTCGGAATAGTGGTCGCTTCGCCTGTGGAGGGTGTCTTCAATCCATATTGTATTATTTTCGCTGCAATAATTCGCCGCGATGAAGAACGAACCGTCTCGCGAATGATGCTCGAATTTCAGCATTTTATCGAGTTGCCATTTAAGCTCGCTTAAAATGCCGGGCGCGTCTGTGAAAAGCGGGTTTTCGGGGTTTGTTTCGGGGATATTCAAATTTAAATTGGCGAAAACGTTAGGGAAAAGTTCGTACGCCCACAATAAATCCGAAACCGTTGTTGTTGACGGCGCGATATATTTTCCATAGTCGCCCGCATCGTACCAGCCTTGCGAAATATCATAAATATTATAGGGCGCGGGGTCGGGGTTGTTCCTGTCGGACCAAAGCCTTACGGCGACGTCGTCGGGATGCAAATTTTCGCGCGCGAAGTCGCCGGCGTAACGCTCCTCGAGGTCAAGCCCTTGGCGTTGGAAGAAAAAATATCGGATGAGGTCAACGAGTAATTCTTCGTAGACGTTTTCGGCGATTGTGAAGCGCGCGGATTCGATTGTTTCAACGTCCAAGCCCTCGGCGATATCGCGGGGCGTGCGGGCGTCGGGGTCGAGGCCCGCGTTGGGGATTCTTATAAAAAATTCGCCGGGTTCGTTTAGTCCGCAGAAATAAATATGATGCATCATTTCGCCCGACCAGGAATAGCCGTCGCTGTTAAAGGGGTCGAGAATCGCAGTTCCCAAGTTGCCTGTGTATGCGGTTTCGCCGGACGCGGTGTTGATTACATAAAAATTCATTCCGTCAAGCGAGCCGAATTTTGCGAAATAACTGACAATCGCGGGCTTGGGGCGGCCGATTTCATAGCCGACTTGATTCACCTTGACGAAGGGATACTGCCTTTCGTCGTCAGGCGAGGAAATTCTTACGTCCCGAAATTCCAGCGGATGCCCCGCGACTCGGATGTACCACAAATCGCCCAAACCAAAGGGCGTGCCGGGGTGGGCGTCGTAGAGGTCTTTAACGGACAATGTAAAACTTTGCCAGTCCTCCGTTGCCGTAAATTCCACGCCTGCGATTTCCGCGTTCCAATAAATTGTGTACGGGGTTCCGTGCCTGTTTGAGCGCAGGCCGATTTGAAAATCACGGTCGCCGTCCCCGGTATGGCGCACGTCGAATTCGAGGACGCCGTTTTCGTAATAGCACTGAATTGTAAGCGTAGTCCAGCTTGGGTTCGGCACAAAAGTGCCGCCGCCCCAGCCCTCGGTGCGCCAGGTTGTTCCGCCGCCCTGCCACGGGGCGGGGTTTACGTAAATTGTTTGGAGTTGCAGGTCTTGTGTCGCCGGTTCCGCTTCCGCGATTAGCGCGCTTGGGGCGGACGCGAGCAGCATGGCAAGAATAAGTGCTAATACCGTGAGTTTTTTAAATAATTTCATTGCAATCCCTCCTTAGGGCTGATTTTGTGCCATAAGCGGTTGGTTTGTCAAGATGTAGCGGGGATATTTGTCGGTGGCGGCGCGCCCTGAAAAAAATGAGTCGGCGAGTGTCACTCGCCGACTCGTTTTTTTTATGCTTCGGGAAACTGCTCCCGGCTTCGAGAGAATGTGTCGCCTCCGACACGTGTCCCCGGTGCCCACTGCGCGCTTGGCGCGCTTATTTCTCAAGCTCGCGCCTGAGGTACATAATGAGAAGATTTTTCAGCTCGTCGGGTTCGGGTTCATTGTTGGCTTCGGCGTTAACGACCCCCCCGGCGGGTGCGATTATTCCGATACATTCTTCGATAAATTCTGTCGACGAGTTATCGACAGCGGCAAAATTCGGCGAAAATTCAATATCGGGCGCGGACGCACCAGCGGCGGCATCGGCGACAAGAGTAGTGACATCGGGTGAAACTCTCGCTCCGCTTACCGCGGATTCGTTCGGCGCGACTTCACCCATCGCGCCTGCGACAACGCTTCGTGCCGGGATAATTTGCCAACATGTGCAACGGCGCATCAAGTTCTCCCAGGTCAAAGGCCCGACAATTCCGTCCGGGGCAAGCCCGTTCGCGCGCTGATAGTTCACGACGGCGGCGTGTGTTAACGGACCGAAAATTCCGTCGACTGCAAGTCCGGCGTTGTTCAAACTGTTCAAGCAACGTTGAATTTGTTGCACAATATCACCGCGCGCGCCTTGGCGGATTAAAAAGCCGGGATATTCGGGCATCGCGTTGCTGTAACACGCAGGCATAAGTGCGCCCCACGTCAACGGACCGACAATCCCGTCGGGGTTCAAATTGAATCGACGTTGGAATTCCATAACGCTTGCTTGGGTGAGCGGACCGAAAATTCCGTCAACATTAAGATGCCCGATTGTCGGGAAACAAAGGCGCATCGCGTTCAAGCAACGCTGTATGCGTTCGACGTCGGCCCCGCGTGAGCCAACTCGAATTAACTGACCCGGATAGGGCGGAACTTGCCCGGGGGGCGGCGTCGGAGGAGTCGGGGGAACGGGCGGAACGGGGGTTCCGCCTCCCGGAGGCAAAGCGATATTGTCGCGAATGCTCCAATAAACACGATACAATTCGCGCCACGTTAAGGGACCGATTACGCCGTCGGGATTCAAGCCGAAACGCCTCTGGAATTCGCGCACGGCGTTTGTCATATCGCGCGTATACGACGAATTTTGCAACACGGCGGGAACTCCGGGGAAGAATTCACTGATAAAGTTCAGCAGATATTGCGCCTGTTGAACAAGCCGTCCGCGCGCGCCTTCGCGGATAATATCCGTCGGCGGCGTGCGCCCGATGCCGATAATTATACCTTCGCTGGTAAGCTCGCCAAGGCTTTTTACCGCGGAATACGTGCGAGAAATGCTGTTCCAAGTTGCTCGGTCAACAACGCCGTTCGGGTTCAAATTGCCGAGCTGGCGAATTTGCTGAAACGCGCGAACCGCTGCCTCTGTTTGCGGCCCGTAAATGCCGGAAACGTTAGTAATCGCGGGGATTGCAGGAAAATTCACACGGATACGATTAAGCCACAATTGCATCGTTCGAATAGCAGGACCGCTCATTCCGGGTCGAAGCACAAAGCCCGGAAACGACTCCTCCACCCCGCCGATATTATCAGTTTCAACAATTTGTACATCGCTCGGGTAATAATGCCGCAAAATCTGAAGCGCGTTAAGCCCCTGATTCGCAAGCGTGACCGTGCCCCATTGCCAAAGCCCGGGGCAAGTCACCCTTCGCCCGTCGCAATATTCGGCAAAAAATGGTTCGAGATGCCCTGTCCGGCGGATATATCTGTTAAAAATCCTGTCAACCATGCGGTCGATTGTGCCGAAAATTTGCCCACCTTCGACGAACATTTGGTCAAACTGGGTGGAGTTTGTGATGTCGAAATTGAAGCCGCGCACGCGATACCATTCGGTAAAAATCCGATTCAGTGTAAGCGAAATGATGCAGTAAATATTCGCTTCGAGAGAGGCTTCCGGCCATGTTGCAAAAATTTCATGGGACGCGGAGTTTTTTATATATTCGGTAAAAGGGACGCGGACGTTTCGGGCGGGGGTGTCGGGGCGGCCCAGGTGGACTGTGATGAATTCGGGGATGATTACTTCGCTTAGGACTCGGGGAGTATCGGGGGTGGATGTTGCGGGCGGAATGTCCATTTTGCGGTCGTCGCTCCAAATCAGATGGTGCGGCGGGGTGTATAGGTCGGTGGTTTCGCCCGGTGTGGTTGCGGGTTCCATGTGTATCGGCAAAATGCTTACTTCTGTGTCGAGGATTTGGATGTCGTGAATTGTTATTGTTGTAAATCCATTTGCCTCGGCACGCACGTCGCAAACGGAATACGGCACGCCGTCGAAGTTCGGGTCAAGCGTCAGTGCCTTTTCGGGGGCTTCAAGGGCGACCTTTTCCGCGAGACCGCTTTCGTCGGTCACGAGTTCATACAGGACCTCGTCGCCGCTTAAAATCGTGATTTTCGCGCCTGCAATCGGCAGGGCGTCGTATGCCGTTATTGTGTTGACTTGCAAAAATCCCACTCCCGATGAGAGCATTTGCGGTTGATTGGAATCCATGTTTAATCCCTCCAAATATAATTATTTGTAGGGTTATATTATGCGGACTAGGGTACGAGTGTGTGTAAAATGTCGCCGCTTTCGTTGGAAAGAAAGAGTCGGCGACCCTCGCGTACGTCGAAATTTTTGCGTACGCGGAAATTGTCGCCGGGGGCTTGGCTTGCGCGACCTGCGAGCTCGAGCGTCGCACCGGAGGGGAGGGTTGCGACGGGCAGACGGAAACGGTCAAGTTCTTCGCGTCGGTTTGAGAGGAATAAATCGGCGACGCGAATTGTTTCGTCGGAAATGTTTTTTATGACTACGCCGTTGCCGTACGGTTCGATTGCGGAGTAGATTATTAGGGACGGATACGCGGGGCGCATGGCAAGTTCGAGCGTGACCGTGCCGTTTGTTGCCATTGATGCGTCTACATAAATTCGTTCGTTTCGGATGCGTTCTCCGTTCAGCATCCAGTAATCGAACACGCGGTTCGGCATCGGGACGGGCGTTACGGGAATGCGCAAATGCCCGAAATATCGCGATGATTCCGCTTGTATGGTGCCGATTACCGCGTCGTATCCCGTGACAGTTACGTTGAACATATCATCACCGTCGAATTCGAAAAATCGCGCGAGTCGCTCGAAGATGAAAATATGCCGCCGTTCCGCAAACTCAAGCGTGGCATAGCGATATCGGTCGATGGAATACCAACTCGTCCAGTCCGCGATTAGCCCGCCCGCTTCGATTGTGTGCGTAACTTCGTTTTCAATGTCGGCAAAAAGTTCGTCCATTATTTCGCGGACGATTTCTTCATTCACAACGTTTGCGGCGATGTCGCAGAACATTATCGTAAAAAGCTCCGCCATGTCGTCGCGCCGTAAAATCGCGCGAAGAAGCTGGCCTGCGTCGTTGTCGTTTTCCAAAACGTGGCCGAATGTGTTGCGGCGGTAATTTGAGCTGAAAAGCCCGAAGGTTTGGTCGAGGTCGTAAACGGCGTAACGCCAGCGTCCGTCAAGCTCGGGAGCCATTCCTGCAAAGGGCGGGCCCGTATATCGCCATCGACGCAAATTGTTGTGCGGCCAATCCGCGTTCGCCAGAAAAATCTGAAATGCGTAGTAAAAAAGCAGGTTTTCGACATCCACGATTTCCTCGAGAAGCGCGAAATTTATGTCGCAGGTTAAATCCTGCCACGCGAATGAATTTTTAAAGATGAGCTCGATTTCCTGCTCTTCCGTGGCGTGCCGAAACCACCATTCCCCGCTGCTTACAACGTCGAAATCGCGCCCGGGTGTGCCAAACTGTTCCTGCAAATAACCTGCATCATATCGTGTTTGCAGCCACATAAAGCCGTAAAATTCGCCGTTTATGAACATCGCCGCCGCGCGAACCGGCGTTACATTCATGCCTCCCGCGCGGCGATACAGCGCGGAACCAAGCTCGTTGCGCAAAATACCGTGGTTGCGGTCGTTGCCTCCGTTGCGCAAAACCAACATTCTGTATGCCGCAATCGGCTCGTTAAATTCGTCGCGCATTAAATCGCCCGGGAAAAATTCGTAATTAAAGCGGCCGGCGTGCGGCGAATAGCTGCGTCGCGCGATTAGGCGCAAGGATTTCACAACCTCTGCCCGCGACCACGTTCCAAAAACTCGCACGCCCGCGTCCTGCGCCAAAACGCGCTGCCCGTCGGGGTAAAAAACCTCAACGTGCATGGGGCGTTCGCCGTATTCTCTGCCGCGCCAATTGAAATTTGCGGGGGTTGTCGGGATAACGTCTGTATGGGGATTTTCTGCCAAATAGTCTCTGCGCGTCACGCCTTCTACCAAAATTCCCGTGTAGAAACAGTACAAATTGTCAGGGTCGGTCGTGAGCGAAAACACCAAAATATTCTCGTGAAAACGCTCATAAATGTCGGAACGCAGAAAAAAAGTATGCGTAACAGGCACGGTTTTTTCGCCGTCATATGTAGCAATTGCACGCAAAACAACGACTTCGCCCAACGCGCCGCGCTCGAGCGAAACAGGCTCAACATACCGTTCGCCCAACGGCGTCGGCACGGAACCGTCAGTTGTGAAAAAAATTTCGGCATAGGGGTTATTCGAATAAATTTCCACGTCAACATACCCGCCCGGGAAAAAATGCCCGTTTTCGGAAAAATAAACCTCAAGCGAAGCCTCCGGTTCAGCCTCCGACAACGCTCCCGGAGCCTCCACCGGCCACGGCGGCAAAGGACTTTCAGGCAAATCAACGGGATTCATCGAAAGCAGAACAACAGACACCGCCAATACCGCCGCTATAAAAATCAAAACCATGGTTCGTTTCATGGTAAACCCTCCCGAAAACACAGTGTTTACGGGTATTATGGCGCATGTTATACGTAATGTCAAAAGCGCGCTAAGCGCGCGGTGGGAACCGGGGGCACGTGTTGGTGGCGACGCATTCTCTCGAAGCCGGATGCAGTTTCCCCGCCCACGAAAAAGCGCGCCAAGCGCGCGGTGAACACCGGGGACATGTGTCGAAATCGACGCATTCCCTCGAAGCCATAAGCAATTTCCCCGCCCACGAAAAAAACGAGTCGGCGAGTGTCACTCGCCGACTCGTTTTTGCAGACGCGGAAAAGTACCACTATCCCCGAGGGTCGGCAACCCGTTGCAACGCATTGCCCAAAAAATTTATGCACAACATCATAGTAACAACAAGCCCAAGCGGCGGCAGCCATGTCCACCAAAAGTATCTTAAATAAAACGGATTGACGGCATTTTGCAGCATCACGCCCAAGGAGGGATAGTCGTATCCAAGGCCGAAACCGAGCAGGGAAAGCCCGGTTTCGATGCCGATATTTGCCGCGAGGGTCAGGACGAAATTTGCGACGGCGATGTCAACGATATTTGGCAGGAGTTCGCGGAAAATTATAACGATATTCGGCGTGCCGAGAGTCTTCGAAGCGGCGATGAATTCCGATTCGCGTACGGAAAGCGCGGCGGCGCGGATTAGTCGCGCGCGAAAAATCCATGTGAACAGGCTGAAAAAAAGTATGAAATTGAACACGGTTTTGCCGAAAATATTGAGCAAAACGACCGTGACCATCAGGAACGGCAGCATCGACCATGTGTCGGTCACGCGCATGATTATATGGTCGATTTTTCCGCCATAAAAACCCGAAAATACGCCCACGGTCGCGCCAAGGGCAAAGGAAAAAAACGTTACCGCGAAAGCGAGAAAAAACGAATTTCGCGCCGCGACAAACAAAAGATAGACCTGATTGCGCCCCATTTCGTCCAAGCCGAGAAACGTCTCCGACTCTGCCGGCGAAACGGGAAGGATTGTAGGCGAAACCCACGCAACGTCATAAAAACGCGCAACAATCGGCGCGCCAATAAACACGGCGGGCAAAATTATCGCCAAAATAATCGCGCCGCACAACGCAAACGGGTCACGCCGAATCTCCAAACAAAACATCCTGAACACAGCACAACTTCCTTCCAATGAAGGGGTCAAGGGGCTTCGCCCCTTGCGGGGGTTCGGGGGCAGAGCCCCCGAGGTCTTAAAATGTATTATGAATAACCTTGCCCTTTCCCCCGAGGATTATTACAAATTTTTTCACCGGAAAGTGGTTGAGCGAAATTCTTGAAGAAAATTTTTGAATTCTCCACGAAAAAAACACGCGCAAACAGGGGCCGCAAGCCCCGTTTGGCGTGTTTTTTCTTTTTAATCAAATAATTCTGCAAAATGCATCAAAATATGATATCATACTTTTCTCCATTCGCTGAACGCACAAATTCTGATGAAAATTGGTCGCCCGCGTTCCCTTCTTCGAATTTTCACACTTTTCCTCGTCTGAAATCCGTGATGCGTCTCGGAACAATGCCCGATTAACGAGAGAATTATCAGGACGCATCAAGTATTTCAGACACGGAAAAGCATCATAACGCATCCGATTAATATTAAAATATTAGGGCGTGTAAGATGACCGCAAATAACGTCATGCTGAAAAGACGCACATTAATACACGTTTTTAACGAACTAAAGCATCACCGTGTAGTAGCTGTTTGCGCTCCGGCCGGCTATGGCAAAACCGTAGCCGTAACCGAGTGGTTGTCAAAAGACACCCGCGCAAAAGCCATTTTTTCATTGGACGAGTACGATAATAATATATCCGGTTTTTGTGAACGCTTTTGCGCCACCCTCAGCAGATGCCAGCCACAAAATCAAACGCTGTCCGAGATTATTTCGCATACATCCTTCCAAAATTCCCCCGATGTGTTTACATTTCGCGCCGTCGCGTCTTTGTCCTGCAGAAAGCAGACTGTGGTTGCGATAGATGATTTGCATTTGATTAATGACAATGAGGTCTTGCGGCTTCTCTTGGTTCTGATAAAGCGTTTGCCAAAGAATTTTCAAATTATTCTGATTAGCCGATACGAACTGCCGACCGATTTTTCGGATTTATGGGCAAAAGAAGAATTTGCCATCGTTGGTACAGAACAACTGCTTTTCAGCGACGATGACGTAAAGGCTTTGTACGATAAGCGAGGCAAACAGATAACACAAGCGCAAGCAAGAGAAATTAACCAACAAGCCCACGGATGGGCAATAGGCATAAAGGCGTCGCTATTGTCCGACGATGAATCGTTCGACAAAACATACAGCTTTATGGAAGATTTCGTCAGAAAAAATATATGGGAAAAATGGGACGACGCAACCCGCGACTTTATGATTCGTACCGCTTTTTTGCGTGATTTGACTCCTTCCTTGTGCGAAGCAATAACAGGCGTTCCCGACTGCGCTAAGTTTCTCAAAAAATTAGTGAGAAAAGGTGCGTTTATTACACAAACTCAAAAGGGTATTTACCGTTACCACCACTTGTTCCGTCAATTTCTCAAAAACATCGCAGGGGAATACGGCGCGGATTTTGAGATGGGGCTTTTGGAAAAAGAAGGGCATTGGCATTTGTCACAAGAGGACTTTTACAGCGCAATTGAATGTTTTATACAAAACAAAAACCATGATGGTATCGAGCAATGCTTCGCTTTGCTAAATGCATCACCCCGTATCGCCGCCAAACGCGTTCTGCCCATTTTAAAGCACCGGGAATTCACTCGTGCTGCAAAAAAGCATCCGCACCTGCTGTATTTTGTTGCCTATGCCGCGCTTATTGAGGGGCGGGCAAGTGATGCCGCCGCGTTTATGGACGAGTATTATGTCCGCTTCCCGGAAATTGTATCTCGCTATCCCGGTCTTGTGCATGGCATTCACTTTATGCGCATAGTGGATTTTCGCTTTACCATTTACCAAATGACAGACAGGATAACAACACCTGAAGATTTAGCCAAAGTGCCGATACATATCTGGCGTTTATCCATGCACATTTCAATGATGCACCGCGGTATAAACGATTTATCGGAGCTCGCCCTTGGGGATGTGCTTGATAATATAAAATGTCGGCTTTTACCAAAATTAAGCTGGCTGTATGCAGGAGGGTTTGGGGCGGATATAAAAATTATAGCTGCCGGGCTGTTATACGAGCAAGGCAAGCTGTTTGAGGCCTACGAACATGCCTTTGATGCATACGCCATCCTGGAGCAACATCCCTTCTCCGACACCAAGCAATGCACCCTGTTGTTACTGACCGACATACTGGATGCCCTTGGAGATAAAGAAGGTGCAGACACATTCTTACAATCCGTACCAAAAATGATTGAAAAAGAAAGAGCATACCATTTATACGATAATTTTAACGCTTTTATTATTCGCCGCAAAATAGTCGCCGATAAAGTAGAAGATGTCGAGGACTGGTTAAATGCCAAAACAACCGACAGCCTTTTTTTATGGGAAATTTATGTTGCCGTCACAACTTGCAGGGCTTTTATATTTATTAAAAAATATGACTCAGCCATCCTGCTGCTAAAGCGGGTTTTGGAAATGGCAACGCAATTTATACGTCCGTCGGACATCATTGAGGCGCGAATTTTGTTATCGATTGCCTATTGGAAAAAGAAGCGAGGGTTGCAAAAAAAAGCATTGGAGCAATTAGACGCTGCCGTCTCGCTCGCTTATAAGTACGATTTTGTTCAAATGTTTATATACAACGGCGCGGAGCTTGCCGATATGCTGTATAAATTATTAAAGCAAATCGAACAGCGGAAAGACAAACATTACATCAGCTTCGTGAAAATACTGCACATGAAAACCCGAAGCTACTTAATGCGAGAAACGACCGATGAAGATTTTTGCAATATAAATCCGATTGATTTTACAGACAGGCAAAGTTCAATAACGAACCTGCTTTGTCAAGGAAAGACGTACAAAGAAATAGCCGAGTTTTTGGGCATAAAACAATCCTCCGTTGCTTCGCATATCAAGCTAATCTACAAAAAATTGGACGTGAAAACCGCGGCTGATGCGGTAGCAAAAGTAAATGCAATGAATTTAGGAATTGCCCACCAATAAACTTTACACATTCCTTGTCTTTTTGCCGAAAGTCTGCGTCACGAAAAACCTTGCGTGCCTCCAGCACGCGGCGG
>JGI24703J35330_11748259_pt1 | contig 12670 bp, 12 predicted proteins | sample TergutNt197P1_FD_35330 | JGI IMG/M metagenome (IMG submission 35330) | reverse complement strand
TGAAACAATTTACAGATATGAAAAAAATGATGAAGCAATTTTCTGGCATGGATGAGGCGAAAATGGAAAGAATGGCAGCTCAAATCGAACGAGGTGGTATGATGCCACAAGGCATGCCATTAGGAAACCGAGCAGCACGACGTTCTCAAGGGAAAGGAAAAGGTCGTGGCGGATTTAGGTTTTAAAATGGCACAGATGCAACTGAGCTGTAACACTTGATCAGCTTACAATATTTGAATATTTTTTCACGCCCGTTTCATAAATTTTCCAAAAGTTTTCATCCCATTCATGCAATCTCATTGAATATTGAGCTAATTTTTTGAGAATCTTGATTTTAGTCTAATTTTCTTAGCGTTTTGAAAGAAATTCACTCTTAAATCGTGCTGAATTTGAGAAATCCTTGATTATGGTCCATTTTTCTTAGCGTTTTGGGAAGAATTCACTCTTAAATCGTGCTAAACATGAGAAATCCTTGATTATGGTCCATTTTTCTTAGCATTTTGATAAGAATTCACTCTTAAATCGTGCTAAATATGAGAAATCCTTGATTTTAGTCCATTTTTCTCAGTATTTTGATAAGAATTCACGCTCAGATCGTGCTAAATATGAGAAATCCTTGATTATGGTCCAGTTTTCTCAGCATTTTGATAAGAATTCACGCTCAGATCGTGCTAAATATGAGAAATCCTTGATTTTAGTCCATTTTTCTTAGCATTTTGATAAGAATTCACTCTTAAATCGTGCTGAATTTGAGAAATCCTTGATTATGGTCCATTTTTCTTAGCATTTTGATAAGAATTCACTCTTAAATCGTGCTGACTATTCAAAATGAAACACATATGAAAATTTATGAAACGGGCGTGATATTTTTTGACAAGGCTTGACAACTTTATCGACTTAGTGGTATGATTACTAATAGGATATTTTACATCTTACTGCGGGGGTTGATCACGATGAAGAAAGCGTATTCAATAAATGGTATCTTTTTCAAAACAGCAATTCTTTGTCTAGTAGTGGTTATGTTCATCGTCCTTGTCGGTTGCACGATTACTTACGTTGGACCAGAATACGATGAAACAGCTGCTATCATAGAAGAGATTGCCTCAGAAGCATTTGAGGTAACAGAAGTACCTACAGAAACAGAAATATCTTTCCTAGTAGAAGCACCTACTGACATCATAGAAGAAACTGAGGATGAGGTTGATTTAACAGAGGAATGGCCTGAGCGTGTTGCTTTTTTAACCATCGATGATGGGCCAAGTTTGCAAACATCACGAATTTTGGATATTTTATATGAAAAAGATGTTCCTGCTATCTTTTTCCTACTTGGATACAGTATTTTGACGACACCTGGTATTGATCCGCAAGCTTTGATGGAAAGAACGTTAGCGGAGGGTCATTATATCGGCCTACATTCAATGACGCATCATTATAACACACTGTATCGAGGAGAAGGAGCACCTGATAGATTTGTTGATGAAATGCTTGAACTTCAAGAAATGATTTACGACATGGTAGGTCATCATACGAACCTTTGTCGCGCACCTTTTGGTATGATGACTGGTTTTAGACCCGAGCATCACATCGCTGTTGATGAGGCGGGGATTAATTGCATCGATTGGAACATTGATCCGCAAGACTGGCGCAGTGAATATAATGCTCAGATTATTCTTGATCATGTGATCGACCAAGTTGAAAGGTTGAATTTTCCATCGGAATTAGTCATCGTCATGCACGAATATGGTCGGACTGTGGATGCCTTGCCTTTGATTATTGCCTTTTTACGAGAGCAGGGCTATGTGTTTAAACCTTATGTGCCTGGCTATACGTTTATTTATGATCGATATCGACTACGTTAATTGGTAAACCCCGAGTTAAGCTTGCTCGGGGTTTATTGTGGCTTTAACAGGTGAAGATGCATCGTATTTTTTCTTCCGAAATCGTATTTCACTAATCAGCCAAATGAGAAGAGGTAGACCTAGTTCAAAAATAGGGAGCACTCTAAAAGGGATAAAATCCATCATAAACCCTGTTTCATGGACTTTGATCACGGGTGCTAAAAAGAAAATTAGGATGGAAATTAAAATGAGCATGATTTTGAAATTAAAGCGTTTGTTTAAAGCTTGAAATGCCATGATTGTAGCGAAAAAATAAATGACCAGTTTGAAATATTCACTCGCTACAATAATGACAAGTGCTAAAGGATCAAGACGTTCTAAGAAGCCTTTTATTCCCGCAAGCTGCATGGCGTTGTAAAAAGAATATTCAAAGTTTGATGTTAAATTAGTCCCGAGTAATGCGACGGTAGTCAGGTCAATCGCAATCATTAATAAAACAGAAATAACAATGGCAATATAGCTTCGTTTTAAAATTCGTTTATTCTCATGGGGTGCGATATAAGGAAACAGCATGAGGAAAACCATCAACTCGCCATAAGGAAAAAAGGTAGTTCGGGCGACATCTTGAGCAATGCCAGGGAGCCCTTCTGCTAGAATAGGAATCAAATTTGCTGTTTTAAAAATATCCGATGTAAAAATGGATAGTAAAAATGGGAGCATACAAACAAGAATAATGAATAAAAAGATTTCTGAGGAACGTCCAACGACATTAAGACCATACAGGGCACTAATAATCACAGTGCCAAGAAGCATGATCACGACCATTCGTGGGTTGATGCCTGACATTAACGTTTCCTGCGCCATAGCTGTCATATAATTGCCTACTGAAATATGGCGAAATAAGAAGAACACAGCGTAAATGAGCAAGACGACACTTCCTAAAACTTTGCCGAACGTTAATTTTAAAATATCAGGGAGACCTTTGTAGTCATGGATTTTGCTGATGCGATGATAAAGGGTGAATAAAAGCCCACCGAAAGAACCGGCAATTAAAAGAACAATCCAAACATTTTGCCCCGCATACCTTGCGGTTGAAGATAAGGCAGAACCGCCGATTAGAAATAACATCATAAGTGTTGTTAATTGATTTAAACTAAGTTGTCTAGTATTATGAGTCATCAAATTGACCTCCTTTTATAAAGTAACATTCCCAATCTCACCGACAGAGTTAATATTTAATTCCACCTCAACATTAATGTTAAGTTCGGGAAAGAGTTCTGTCCAATAGCCTTCTTTTTCTTTCCATAGCTTATATTCTTGGTGATAAGCTTTTCCACTAATGCCAAAGATATCAGATTTAAGCTCTTTTTGGACTTTCTTAATGAAGGGGTTGATGTCTGATTCAAATTGTTTTTTTAAATGCTCACTCATGGCCGTTAAATTTTCTTCGTTTGTTAAGTCAACAGGATAGGTGTTTTCAAGGATCATGGCACTCATGTTCAGCTTGATTGTTGCTTCGTTTTTTTCTAAATCGGTTGTGATTTTTGTTTCTACTTTATTAACTCTAGCCGATGTGTAGTAATCTTCTTCGATTTCTGTGACGAGGACATAGCGCTTGTTCTCACCCATGATGATGTTATACAGCTGTGCTTCATCGCTGTCTAAATAGCCGACAAACTTATCGGATTGAAAGACTGCTAAATGTTCAATTCTAAGCTGGACGGGAGTAGCAATGTCGAGAATGTTGTCAATGGTTGAGCCATTGTTAGAAGTTTGTCCTTGAGTACCACCATTTTGATTAACCATGTCGTCCATATGTTTTTTGTCATGATGGATGGAAACCGCATTAAGGACAACATTAAGCGTATTTCCATTAACCATATCTACAACATCATATAAATTGTAATTGGCTAGTCGTCCTGTATGTGAGTTGATCATTGAGGAAACGTTGAGTTGGGCTGCTGGAATTCGGTCAAGACCTGTGACGACATTGAGGACATCATTGGCACAATTATCTTTTGCTACGATGATGGAAATATCTGGTCTTATTTCAGAATGACGAAGGGCAAAGTTAAGAAAAGGCGCAAAACCTGCTTTAGCAAATTCTTCATCGATGACGATGACATTCAGGTGCGATAAAAAGAAACCTGATGACATAATTTGCCCGACTCGACTAACAGCATCATGAATGGTTTTTCCTTCAGCTGTTAAAGTATAGACTGGAAGCGCATTTTGAGTTTCTCCCGCGATAACAGCCGGATTTAAGATTTGGGCAGTGACTAAATAACCATCCTCAGTTTTATTGATCCCAAAGCCTGTGACAATACCGATTTTATTGAGTTCAACCCGTTCAAGGCACCCTGTTAATGTACTGATGCTCATCATGATGAGTAATGATGAGACTAATAATTTTTTAACTTTCATGATGCTTCTCTCCTTTAGTATGGGAATGATTTGTATTAAAATGTCCTCTTACTTGATTGAGGGTGTTAAATATTTTCGGTCGCGTTTTCATAAAGCTTAATGGCATTTTAATAAGTTGATCTTTTTGATCGCTTAAATTAAAAGGTGCGATAGGTGCTAAATAAGCTTCGTTAAAAGAAGTTAAAGAGACTAAGTGTGTCATCAAAATGATAAATCCTAACGTGATCCCATAAAATCCAAGGGTGGCACCAATGATCATAAAAACAAGTTTGTATAACCGAGCAGCTACATTAATTCTTGAACTTGATAGTAAGAATGAAGAAATGGTTGTGATAGAGCCGATAATGACAGCCACGTATGAAACGAGTCCAGATTCTACAATATTTGTTCCAATAATTAAGGAACCAACGATCGTCATCGAATCGCCAATGGCATCTGGTTTTCGCAAAGAGGCCTCGCGAATGAGTTCAAATAAAATGGTAATAATCAGAATTTCGACAAAAGTTGAGAAGGGATTAGCAGAACGTTGATTGATAATGGTAATGAGTAGCGATGTAGGAATCATTTCTTGATGAAACGTTGAGAGGGCAATGTAGAGCCCTGGAATGAGAATGACCGCAAAAAATGCAAGGTATCTCATGCCCCGTTTTAATGTGGATAAGACGGGATGATTGTAGTAGTCATCGATGGCTGAGAATGCAGATGTCAAATAAAACGGACCAAGAATGGCATAAGGGCTTCCATCGATAAAAATAGCGACTTGCCCTTCCGATAAAGCTTTCATCACGCGATCGGGTCGTTCCGTTTCAATTAACCTAGGTAAGAGGGTTAGATGCTTATCTTCAATTAATTGAATAAGTTCAAAAGAGCTTGTAACGGTATCAATGTCGATGGCTTTAATCCGTTCATTAGCTAATTTAATATATTCTGGGTTTGTTAGGCCGTCGATATAAGCGACGAAAACATCCGTTTTAGAACGAACTCCGACTGTATGTGCATCAAAACGTAACCGCGGATCGCGCAAGCGTCTTCTTAATAATGCTGTATTATAACGAATGGTCTCAACAAAGCTGTCCTTTGGTCCCCACAACGATTTCTCTGTGCTAGGCATGCTAATACCACGAGATTGCCACCCTTTACAATCAAACATCATAAAACGAGCTGTCCCATCAACTAAGACAACGATATGACCATTTAAAATTTGATCATACATCTCTGTTACAGACTCTCCTTGATTGGCATCAAACATACTAATGCGAGAATCAAGTAAAAAGTCAAAAATAGCATCACTGTTTTTCGGGAGACGTTCATCAATAATTGATAAATCAACCGTCAGTAAATGGATAACAAACTGTTGGGCATCTGTGGCATTAATCAGTCCATCAATCCCAATAATCGCAGCTTTTGTTTTGCCAACATTTTGAAAGGTGATCTCTCGAATAAGCAGATCATTCGCTTCACCAAAATCTGCTTTGAGCTTCTTTAAGTTTTCATCTAACTGGGTTAAAATAATTTGTTTTTTTTGATCCATCATTACTCACTCACTTTTTAAAGATGATAATATTATTTGTCGAAATGTAAGAGTTATACATACAAAATAAAAAATAATCAGAATTTATAAAAAAAAGGCGCAGAATTTTCATTGAGATACTTGACATTTCAGTTACTTAGTGATAAGATACTTGGTGAAATTACAATTGTATGTATGTCGGTCGAACCACTTCATTTGAGGCCTTATCTTGTCAGAGCGGGCAAGATAGGTTTGAATGGAGTGGTTTTATTTTTGTTTGAGTCATGAGGCTTAGCAAAACATATATGCTAATGGAGATGGTGTATGCTGGATAAAAAAGAAAAGGAATCAAAGTCTGGGATTAAGACTCGCAATGCTTTAGCGACCATGTCATTAGTTACAGAAATCGGCATCACGATGGTTGCGAATGTGGTTATTGGATTTTTGGCGGGAATGTATATGGATCGGTGGTTAAATACTGCTTTCTTATTTTTACTTATTGGGACTCTTTTAGGGATGATGAGTGGCTTTAGAATGGTTTATTTGCAAATTATGAAACTGGAAAGGCGAGGAACTAAAAATGACGAAACGACATGACGATCCAATCCGTGCGACTTTTAGACGGGTTTTAATGCTATCAATGATTGTGACAGTGATACTCATCGGCGTGACTTATTTGTTAGCATGGTCTACCATTCACGTACTCATTGGTTTTTTTATCGGTGTTGCGGTTAACTTGCTTAATTTTTGGCTGATGGTGATGAGTGCCAAGAAATTGCTTGATAAAAGCAAAAATGGGATCGGTGTTCATGGACTTGGCTTTTTAGGTCGGCTTGGTCTTTATGCGCTCTGCTTGATTTTAATGGCACAACTTAGCTTAGCTGCTTTTCTTGGAACTGCTGTTGGACTTTCAATGGTGGGGCTAGCACTCAAGCTAAATGGTCTTTTTCTAAAAGATGCAGATAAAGAAAAATAAAGAAAGTTAGCAAAGTGAAAGGAGTGGAGCGATGGACATATCAATGATTTTAAATGGAGAAGAATGGATGCCAGCATCGATGTTTAATTCCATACTTATCGTTTTAATTTTGAGTGTGTTTTTTATCATTTGCAGCCGAGCAGTTAAAGGCGCAGATCCAAAGAAACCTTCAAAAGGACTGGTGTTTTTTCTTGAATTAGTTGTAACCAATATCGAAGGCATGTGTAAAAGCATGATCAATGATCAAAAAGGAAGGTTTGGCCCTTTTATCGGGATGCTAATTTTTTACTTGGTTATCGCTAATTTATTAGGACTTATAGGACTTGTCACACCGACGAGCAACTATAATGTGACCCTTTCCTTAGCGTTATTTTCCTTGTTATATCTGAATTTTTCAGGCATTCAGATCAAAGGAGTTCTTAGGCATTTAAAGGATACCTTCTTAGGTGATTTTCCTGTACTACTCCCCTTAAATATCATCGGGGAATTGTCTAAAATTTTATCTTTATCGTTTCGTTTATTCGGTAACATCTTAAGCGGCAGTGTGATCACTTTTGTTGTTATCTATTTACTGGGATGGTTTACGATTCCATTAATGCCAGTATTAAACCTTTACTTTGATGTTTTTGCTGGCTTATTACAAACCATGATTTTCTGTTTCTTATTAATGATTTGGCTAGGTGATGTCATCGTTGATGATGAAGAGAAAAAAGAAAATAAAATATAAAAATACAAGGAGGACATACAAATGTTTTTATTAAATACAGCTTTACAAGGAATTACAGACGAGGGGTTCGTTTCAGCTATATCAGCGATTGCGGCATCACTTGCGATGCTTCCAGGGATTGCAGTTGCACTTGGACAAGGAAAAATCGGTGCTGAGGCAGTAGCAGCAGTTGGGCGTCAACCAGAAGCAAAAGGTGAAATTTTGCAAACGATGATCGTTGGTCAAGGGATTACTGAAACAGCTGCCATTTATGGGCTAGTCATTGCATTTGTCCTCATTTTCTTCGGTTAATCCATGTTAAATAGAAAAAGTAAACCACGAAAAAGGAGGTTACTTGTATGCCAACAATAGAAATCATTCCCGATTTTCAACACTTGATCATTCAAATGATTTCGTTGATCTTTTTGTTTTTCATGTTTAAACGTTATGGATGGCAACCAACGAAGGCATTTTTAGATAAGCGTCAAGAATTTGTGGCGAATCAGTTTAAAGAAGCTGAGGACAGGAAAGAGGAAGCGATTGCATTAAAGCAACAATACGACGCGAAGATGATGAATGCTAATGCCGATGCACAGCAACTCATTGAGCACTCTAAAGCGCAAGGAAAAGTGGCATATGATGATATTTTGCTAGAAGCACAACAAGCATCCGAGCAAAAATTAGCAAAAGCAGCAGTTGCCATTGAGCAAGATAAAAAAATAGCCCGTGAAATCATTAAGGAAGAAATCATTGAAATTGCGATGAGCGGGGTTTTGCAAATGATTAACAAAGAAGTAGATGCTGAGGTTCATCAGCAACTATTTGATGATTTTCTCGTTAAAGTAGGTGGCAGCAATGATGCGAAATAGTGAGGTAGACGCTTGGCAGTTAATCGTTGACGCTGCTGAGGTGAATCAAGTAGAGATCATTCGATCTGAGCTAGGCGGTCTACTAGCAGTGCTACATGATGTGCCACGATTTTTAGAAATTTTAAAATCACCAGCGGTGAGGATTGATCAGAAAAAAGAATGGGTTGAGGCTACTTTCTCAGGTCACATCTCAGCTGTTTTGATGAACTTTTTAATCAGGCTCATCAAAGAAGAACGCTTTGACAGTTTAGCAGAAGTAGAAAAGTTATATGATCAAACAGTAAGCCAATACTTAGAAGAATATGCGAACATTGTAGAAGGAAAAGTATACAGTGCTACCCCACTCCTCAGCCTACAATTAGAACAATTAGAACATTTATTCACTGAAAAAATGGGGAAGCAAGTCAAATTGACAGAAGTCATTGATGCTTCTTTAATTGGTGGCTACAAAGTCGAAATAAAAAGCCAGATGTATGACAATACAATCGGCTTGCAATTGCAACAATTAAAAGAATCATTACAAAAAGTGGATTTAGCATAGAGGTGAATAACATGGCCATTAACTTAGAACAGATGAGTGCCAGATTAAAAGATCAAATTAAAAATTATGAAAACGTCCTAGACATCAGTGAAATTGGGACGGTAATGAGCGTCGGAGATGGGATTGCCCGCATTCACGGTTTAACACGTGCCATGGTCGGGGAAATTGTCGAATTTGCTTCTGGCACTGTGGGCATGATCCAAAACTTAGAACCTGCGAATATGGGGATCATTATTTTTGGTGATTACCGCAAAGTAAAAGAAAAAGATGAAGTGAAGCGAACGGGCAGGATTATGTCTGTACCTGTTGGCGAGGAGCTTCTAGGCCGCGTCATTGATGCCTTAGGAAATCCCATCGATGGTTTGGGCGACTTAATGACAACAAAAGAACGCCCCATCGAAGTGAAAGCCTCGGGTGTGATGGCGAGGAAAACAGTTGAAGAACCACTACAAACGGGGATTAAAGCGATTGATACGTTAGTACCGATTGGTCGTGGGCAGCGAGAATTAATTATCGGGGACCGCCAAACGGGTAAGACAGCGATTGCAGTTGATACCATTTTAAATCAAAAAGATCAAGATGTGATTTGTATTTATGTTGCTGTTGGACAAAAAGAATCAACAGTTAATGCCGTTGTTGAAACATTGAAAAAGCACGGTGCAATGGACTATACCGTCGTCGTTTCAGCATCAGCAGCCCAACCAGCACCGATGCTTTACATTTCACCGTATACAGGCGTGACCATTGCTGAGGATTTTATGTATCAAGGCAAGCATGCGTTAATTGTGTATGATGATTTATCAAAACAAGCAGCAGCTTATCGTGAATTATCACTGCTTTTGCAACGGCCACCAGGAAGAGAAGCTTACCCAGGTGACGTCTTTTACTTACATTCACGCTTGCTTGAACGGGCAGCCAAGTTAAATGATGAGCGCGGTGGTGGCTCCATTACAGCACTACCATTTATTGAAACCCAAGCAGGTGATTTATCTGCTTACGTCGCAACGAATGTCATCTCCATTACTGATGGTCAAATCTTTTTAAAGTCTAACTACTTCCATGCTGGTATAAGACCCGCCATCGACGCTGGATTATCCGTTTCGCGTGTCGGTGGAGCAGCCCAAATTAAAGCCATGAAAAAAGTAGCTGGAACGCTTCGACTTGACCTGGCAGCTTATCGTGAGCTAGAAGCATTTGCCCAATTTGGATCTGACTTAGATGATGAAACGCGCAAAAGGTTAGCAAGAGGTGAGCGCACTGTTGAAGTTTTAAAGCAACCTGCGCATGAACCGATTCCTGTTGAGAAGCAAGTTTGTATCATCTATGCGTTAGTCAATGGCTTTTTAGATGATGTTGAAACCGAGGATATTAGGCGTTTTGAACAAGAACTCTATCAATTTATAGAAAGTAAGCACCCAGGTATTTTAGAACATATCAAAACGACAAAAGACTTGCCTGAGGTAACGCTATTTAATGAAGCGATTAAAAACTTCAAGCAAACGTTCAAAAATGAGAAAGTTTAAAGAGGTGTCGCTTATATGGCTCAGTCAATTCATGAAATTAAAGCAAAAATTTTATCTACGGAAAACATGAGTAAAATTACAAAAGCGATGCAAATGATTTCTGCGGCCAAGCTGACAAAATCAGAAGTTAAACTAAGAACGCATCACCATTATGTGGACGTGCTAGCGGGGATCATTAAAAAAACAGTTGAAGCAAATGCTGTAGAATCACATATTTTTTTCGAGCCTACAACCGAAGTGAAGCGCTGCGCCTATCTCGTTGTGACATCAGATCGTGGTTTAGCGGGTGGGTACAACAATAAAGTGCTTAAGCTGCTCCAAGAAATAACAGCTGATCTTCCTGATGAGGCCTATCACATTTACATGATGGGAAAAAAGGCATTTGACTATGCACGTAGAACGAAGCTAAGCATCCAAAATGAGTACCAATACATCCCAGATGAGATGATTTACACGGATGTTGCACCAGTTGTTAACGACATCATCGCCGACTATGCACAAGGGTTAATTAATGAAGTGGTCATCATCTACCATGATTACATCTCAAAGCTAACACAAGAACCAAAGATAAAGCGTATTTTACCTCTTAAAAAAGACCTCATCGACCCTTCATTAGATTCTAATTATTTACTAGAACCTAATAAAAATGAGCTGATTCAAACTTTGCTTCTAAAATATTTAAATGGCAACATTTACAGCACCATCTTAAAAGCAAAACTTGCAGAGCACGCCTCACGAATGAATGCCATGCAAAACGCCACAGACAATGCGCAAGAAATCATTAAAGAATCTCAACTCATCTATAACCGCGCACGTCAAGCAGCCATTACGCAAGAATTAAACGAAATTGTTGGCGGGGCTGCGGCTTTGAAAATAAAGTAACAAATAAATACTAGGAGGAATGACCAATGATAACAGGGCATATTGCAGCCGTTATTGGGCCTGTCGTTGATGTTAAGTTTGAAGCGATGGACTTGCCCGCTATTTATAATGCCTTAATTGTGGATTATGAAATCGATCAAGTCCCACAAAGATTAACATTAGAAGTTGCCATGCAGTTAGGTGGTGGTGTGGTCCGGACTATTGCTATGGATTCAACCGAAGGCTTGGTTTTAGGACTTCAAGTAACGGATACGGGCCATCCAATTAAGGTGCCAGTTGGTAAAGAAACACTAGGGCGTATTTTTAACGTTTTAGGTGAGCCGATTGATGAAAAAAGCGACTTGTCTCATGAAGTTGAACGCGCAGAAATTCATAAAGAAGCACCTAAATTTGATGAACTACAAACGACTGTTGAATTATTAGAAACAGGAATTAAAGTCGTTGATTTACTCGCTCCTTATATTAAAGGTGGAAAAATTGGCTTATTCGGCGGGGCAGGTGTTGGAAAAACGGTTTTAATTCAAGAGTTGATCCATAACATTGCCCAAGAGCACGGCGGCATTTCTGTCTTTGCCGGTGTCGGTGAACGAACGCGTGAGGGGAATGACTTGTATCATGAAATGACGGATTCCGGTGTTATTAGTAAAACAGCGATGGTCTTTGGACAAATGAATGAACCACCTGGTGCGCGTTTACGTGTTGCGTTAACAGGCTTAACGATGGCAGAGCATTTCCGTGACCAAATGAAACAAGATGTATTACTATTTGTTGATAATATTTTCCGTTTTACCCAAGCAGGTTCAGAAGTGTCAGCACTACTCGGACGCATGCCCTCAGCTGTTGGGTATCAACCGACCCTCGCAACAGAAATGGGGCAACTCCAAGAGCGGATTACTTCGACAAAGCAAGGCTCCATTACGTCCATTCAAGCGGTTTACGTTCCTGCTGATGATTACACCGACCCAGCACCAGCGACAACGTTTACGCACTTAGATGCAACCACAAACTTAGAACGCCGGATTGCAGCGATGGGCATTTACCCAGCAGTAGACCCACTTGCTTCAACATCAAGAGCATTATCACCAGATATTGTTGGACAAGAGCACTATGATGTGGCGAGAAACGTTCAAACAACTTTGCAACGCTATCAAGAACTCCAAGATATTATTGCCATTTTAGGAATGGATGAGCTTTCTGATGAAGATAAAACAACCGTTTACCGTGCAAGGCGAATTCAACTCTTTTTATCGCAAAGCTTTCATGTGGCTGAACAATTTACTGGTCTTAAAGGGACTTATGTGCCTATTTCTGAAACAGTCCGTGGCTTTAAAGAGATCTTAGAAGGCAAGCACGACGATTTACCTGAGGAAGCCTTCCGCTTAGTCGGTACCATTGACGAAG
>JGI24703J35330_11748260_pt1 | contig 12699 bp, 9 predicted proteins | sample TergutNt197P1_FD_35330 | JGI IMG/M metagenome (IMG submission 35330) | reverse complement strand
TTGTGGCGGATAATTTGGAAACAGAACTGCTTGCTCAAATTCCAGTGGCGTGGGTGAAGGATGATTATGCAGGTGGTGGAATTTATGCCATTCATGATGAGTTGGGCATTGCTTATTTAGGCTTGGCAAATAAGATTTTGAAGGTTTATTAAAGGGTAAATTGAAAACGAGTATCAGTCATAAACAAAAGACTAATACTCGTTTTTTTTGTGTCGAAAATCTAGCAACAACTCCCCCACCATTTAAAAAATCACATAAAATCACCCCTGATGTTGCTCGCGGTACTTCCCTGGAGTCATAGCCTCAAATTTCTTAAAAGAGCGAATGAAATTCTGAGAATTAGTATACTGAAGACGTTGCGAAATTTCCCTTATAGTTAAACTCGTCTCAAGCAGCCAGATCTTGGCCATCTCATGACGATGCTGTCCTAGGTATTCACTAAACGACAAATTGAAATTTTTCTTAAACACAGTACTCAAGTAATTCGGGTGATAATGTAGGCGATTAGCAATACCTTCAAGAGTCAAATCCGTATCATATTCCTTTTGGATAATATCTATAATTTCCTCAGTAATAGATTGATAGTCATTAATTTTTCGGTCATTTATCGTTTTCATAATGACGTTGATAATATTCTCCTTAATAAAAATTTCAATTTCCTCAGGCTTTGTGAATTCTGAAATCGTCGAAAGAAAATCATGCTTATTACCAAGCGAAAAATGCTCAATTTTCAAAAATCGCATTAAACTGAACAACTCATTATTAAAGCACAAAATACTCAACTGAAACGAAGCCAAGCTACCATTTTTCGAAAAAATTTCAGAGAAAATTTGATTGAGCAAACAATTTGCCATTTCTTGATCATTATTTTTTACATAATCAAAATAAGAATTCGTCAATTTCGTCGGATAATAAAACTGCTGATTCTCCTCCACATCTAAATCAAAATCATAAAAAATCAGTTGCTCTTGCCCTTTTTTCAAGCGCTGCCCCAAAGCCTCCTTACTTTCCTTAAACGCCTTTCTCGTCTTAGAAATATCCGTATAAAACCCACTAAAACCAACGCTAATAACCGTCCCAAACTCCTCTTTAACCTGTTCTTGAATAGCAGCAAAAACCATCATTAGCTCCCTTTTACTTAGCCCTTCATCATCTTTATTAACCATTAAAGTTGACTGCGTTCTTGGATCAACAATCGTAGGAGGAAAACACGACTCAACAGGCAATACACTCGCTAAAAATTCATTAATCGTGAGAAGTAAACTCTCCATACTTTCACGTTGTCTAAATAGCCTAATAGTAGAATCAATTTGAATCGTACAAACCGTTAAACTCTTCCAGTTAAACGGCAAGCCAAAGCGTCTAATATTTTCATGAATTTCATTTTCATTTAACAGTCCTTGATATAAATTCGAAATAAACAAATTTTTAAGTTGCTCTTGTTGCGTTGACACAGTTTCCTTAAGTGCATTTTTCTGATCAATAATTTCCTTTACCGTAGCATTTATTTGCTTGAAATTTCCGCGTGGATCATCAGTTACTAAATTTGATAACGTAGCAACTGGTGTCGCATAGCGTTTTGCCAAAACAAATGCCATAACAACTAGGACAAAAAAGAATACAAAACTTGAAAAATAAGTTGGAGACATAACCGCATTAAGCATTTCCGTAAAAACTAAATCATCAACTGCGAACAAATAATAAAAACCATAATTAAACGACCTAATATAAGCCATTGTGTGCGGTGTATTATTAAACTCCATAACAACACCACCCGCTGGAGGTTGAAGATGTTCAAAAAGAAAATCAGCATTTTCGAAATTACTCGCTGCTCCATTATGAAAAATTGATTCCATACTCGTATTAAGAATTAATAACGGTCGCTCTTGATTCGTTGCAACGCGGTTTATAAGATTGCTAATATTATCAATCGGCACCCTAACTTGAAGAGCTCCTGTTGGATAAGTTGCATAAATCGGAATCGGATAAGCAATTGCCAAATAACTACCATCTAAAATAGTTAACTGATGCCAACTACGTATTGGTGACATATCAAAATCAACAAAATCTGCTCTAAATCTTGTCACCTCATCTTCTGGCAAACGGTGAAACGCATTATTTGCAATAACCCAATCAGCATTAAAACTTATTAAATCAATACGGGCAAATGGTGAGGCCATCATAGCAATAAAATCAAGCCTTGAAATAACCTCACGATACGTAAAAGGATCTCTTGGATTAATCGCCTCTAAAACAAAATCTTCAATTAAAACCTCACTCGCCACAAGTCTAGCCAAATTATCTAGCGAAATAAGTTTTTGCTCAATATTGTTTGAAATTTGATGTAAACTTTCTTGCGTCTGACTTGTTAGAGTATTCTCAATTAAATTACTACTGCGTACATATGTAAAATAAGAAAACATTACCGCCCCCACCAAACCGATCAAAACAAACAACGAAATAATTTGATAATAGATACTCGGCTTATTCCTCATACTGTGCGTCCTCATGCCCAACAATCGTCTTAAAAATCCCCAGTTCCGTAATAATTTTAACAAATAGCTCAGCTATTTTCATAGCACCTACTTCATTAAAATGTGTATTATCAGCATCTCCTACTTGCACTTTATCATACCACGAAAAAAACTTCTTTGAAGCTTCAATTCCTGTTTCTTCATACAGATTTTTTGTCGCTTCTTGCAAATCAACACACATGATATTTAATTTTTTACCCAAATCTTTTACTACGCTAGGATAATCCCCTAACGAATTGTAAATTTTTCCAAATTCATCAAAGGTTCTTCGCGAAACAGACGTCACCAAAATTGGCGTTGCTTTTTTTTCTTCAACATTCTTAACAAACATCGTTAAATTTTCTTGATATTCATGTTTAGGTCTTGTTCCGCGAGCGGGATCTTCAAGTTTTTGATCATTATGCCCAAATTGAATAAATACCCAGTCACCAGGTATTACTTTATCTAATACTTGAGCCCAAAGGCCTTCTTCGATATAACTTTTCGTACTACGTCCACTCTTTGCCATATTAACAACTGCTACATTGATAAAATCTTGTAATTTCAAACCCCAACCTGATGTTTGACCATCCATAGTTGAATCTCCCACTAAAATTATTTTGTTCCTCACGACTTATCACCCTTTCGCTCTTATATAAAAATAGAGCAATCCTTATTTTACCACGTATTTGATAAAATGTGTAGCTCTATTTTTGTATTTTTTATCCTTTAACGGATCCCATCAAAGATCCTTTGACAAAATGCCTTTGCACGAATGGATAAAGTATTAACATCGGAACCGTTGCAATTACAATCACTGCCATTTGCAAAGTTTGAGCAGGCGGCATAACATCTACCAAATCCGACTCTCCCTGAATTCCAGTTGCTAGTATAACTAATTGGCGCAAAACAAATTGTAGGGGCCACATATTAGGATCTTGTAAATAAAGTAGCGCCCCTGTAAACGAGTTCCAGTAGCTTACCGCATAAAAGAGCGAGATTGTCGCAAAAGATGCCATTGAAAGAGGAACGATAATTTTTATAAATATCATAATGTCGTTACAACCATCAATTTTAGCGGATTCTTCCAAACTATCCGGCAAGCCTTGGAAGAAGTTTTTCATGATGATTAAATTAAAGGCACTTATGGCTCCAGGTAAAATTAAAGCCCAGTAAGAATTCATTAAGCCTAAATTTGATACTAGTAAAAACGTTGGAATCATACCGCCACTAAATAGCATTGTAAATAACACCATAAAATTAACAGCTTTACGCCCGTATAAATATTTTCTAGAGAGTGCGTAGGCCATCATTGAAGTTAATAAAATTGATACAAGTGTTCCTACTGTTGTCACACCTATTGAAACGGCTGTTGCTCTAAAAATGGTTGGTGTTGATAAAACTATCCTGTATGCATCGAGTGAAAAGGAGCGAGGGATTAGGATGAAATTTCGAGCCATAAATTCATCTGTTGTTACTAGGGAGCTTGAAATGATATTTAAAAACGGGATAAGGCAACTTAATGCCAGCAGGATTAATCCAATATGATTGAAGACATCAAAGGTTACCGATCCAAGTGATTTTGATTTTTTCATTTAAAATACATCCTTTCGGTGAAAAACTTATATATGTAAAGTATACCGCACTTAGCGAATTCCGTCCATACTCATTAGGTTAGATCGTGCTTATTCAGGCTTTTTTTTATATCTTTTTGCGCCATAATCATAAGATAATCAGTTATCATTATAACATTTTGAAATCTGCAAATCCGCTGATACTACGACAAATTTATGCCCATATGAGATAAGGATTATAGTCGTTACTTAAATTTTACTGTATAATAGTGGCTGTAGCGGATAACATTTTCAAAATTTAATTCTCATTTATTTTTTGGGTTTGTTTAAAACGCATTAATTTAGCGGAGGTGAAGCTCGTCGAATTAAATGATGAGCGTATGATGAAATCAACCTATGACTTACAAAATACTAGTTTAAAAATTGAGCGACAAAAAACTAGGCGAAAGCAAATCTTAAAAAGTTTATTTCGAAACAAATTGTTATATCTCATGTTGGCGCCTGGAGTTTTATTTTTTCTAATTTTTAGATACATCCCTATGGGAGGACTTGTTATCGCATTTCAAAATTATCAACCATTTTTAGGCATTGATGGAAGTCCTTGGGTTGGCTTTGATCATTTCAGGCGCTTATTCTCAGAAGGTAGTTTTATGCTACTTATGCGCAATACCCTCATGCTTTTCTTTTTAGGTACGCTCACATTCCCGCTACCGATCATTTTAGCTCTATCTTTAAATGAAATCAAAAATAAGTGGTTCAAAAGTGTCATCCAAACTATCGTTTATATTCCCCATTTCATGTCGTGGGTTATTGTTGTTTCGATGTTCTTTGTCATTCTTTCTGTTGATCGTGGAATAATTAATGAAATGATAGCATTCTTTGGTGGTGACCGAATCCATTTCATGACCGATCCGCGTTGGGCGAGAACAATTTACATCGTTCAAGACACTTGGAAAGGCATCGGTTGGTCTTCAATCATCTTTCTCGCAGCGATAACAAATGTTGATACAACTTTATATGAAGCAGCAGCGATGGACGGGGCAACACGTTTTAGACAAACTTGGCACGTTACCCTTCCAGCCATTCGACCAACAATTATTACCCTATTAATTTTGCGTGTAGGTTCGACGCTCGACATCGGATTTGAGCATGTTTTCTTAATCACTAACCCTATGAACCGTGCTGTACTTGACATTTTTGATACATTTGTTTTTAGAATGGGAATTCATAGTGGACAGTTTAGCTTTGCAACCGCTGTGGGAATGTTTAGAGGAGTTGTCGGTTTAATATTAGTAATTGGAGCCAATAAAGTCGCTAAACTATTTGGAGAAGATGGTATTTATTAGGAGGATGAACAAAAATGTCTACGAATATTGCTGAAAAATGGTATAAATTTTGCTTGATCGTGCTTAAACAATTTTACGTAAATGTACTGTGGATAATTTTTACACTGCTTGGCCTCGTTTTATTCACCATTGGACCTGCCACAATTGCACTACTTAGTGTACAAAATGAATTTCTTTGTGGTAATGATGATGTTTCGGTATTTTCCACCTTCATTTCATCGTTTAAATTGCACTTTAAAGAAGCGAGCGTCTTTGGCATCATTTACGTATTTGCAGGCATCGTGCTAATAACTAATATCTATGGCTTTAATACCTTTTTTCCAAGATTATTTTTTGGAATCATTAGCTTCTTCTACCTACTGTCACTCATTTACATCGGTCCTATTATCATGAGGCAAAATGTGGATGGGGGGCTTAAGAAAATTAAAGCGTCAATCTTGTATGGATTTTCGTACCTGCACTACTCACTCGTACTATTGATGCTTTTGGTAATATTATATTTCTTTTTACTAATGAATTTCGGCTTGTTGACCTTTTTCGGCGCTTCTGCTGGGGCCTATCTTGTAATGAAATTCGCTAATACCGTATTCTTGCGCGCAAGTTTGATGCAAGAGGAAGCCAATCAACCAAAACATTAATCAAATTATCATCGAAATTAACGACAATTTGTGCATTCTTTAACTAAAGATGTAAGTCGCAAATCCCTGGTATAATACTACTTACAAACGGCGCTTCTTGTGGTGGCGTTGTTTGTTAAGTAAAAATAGTGCAAAAGCACAAGGAGGAAAAATATCATGAAAAAAGTTTTATCTGTTTTATCTGTTTTAGTTTTACTAGTGGTACTTGCTGCTTGCGGTAATGGTGGAAGTAGTGCACAAACAGGTGAGCAAGCTGCACCTGAGGCTACAACTACTCCAAATGCGAGTGTAGATACTGGTGATAGTGAACTTGATTGGGATCCTAATTCACATCTTGATCTTACTTGGATGACAATTTTTCATTCACCCAATCCAGCCTCTAATGAGGTTTACTCTATTATTGAAGAGTTAACTAATACTTCCATTAACTGGGTATGGGTGCCAGATGCTGCGCGTAATGAGCGCATTACAACAGCAATTGCTTCTGGAGAACTCGGAACGATTGTTACATTTACTGATCTGCAAAATACAACAATTCGTGGTGCTATGAATGCGGGAATGTTTTGGGAATTAACACCATTTTTAGACTATTTCCCAAATCTAGCACAAATTTCACAAGAACGCCGAATCGCAGCTTCTATTGAAGGTCGTTTATACGGTGTGCCACTCGAAAGATTTGCAACACGTCGCGGTTTTACTGTTCGCTATGATTGGTTACAAAATTTAGGTCTTGATATTCCAACAACAATGGATGAGTTATTTGAAGTTGCTTATCAGTTTACTCACAATGATCCTACTGGAGATGGAAGTGATACGTTTGGATTCCTCGGTCGTAATGAATTTATTTCAATGAGCTTCTCAAATACTTTAGCGTTTATGGGTGGACCTAACCGCTGGCGCATTGAAGCTGACGGGTCGTTTACACATGCTTTTGAAACTGAGGAATGGATCCAGAATATGCAGTGGTGGTATCGTATTGTTGATGCAGGTTTAATTAACCCAGACTTCTTAGTTACATCTCCTGCAGATCAGCGTCAATTATTTGCACAAGGACGTGGTGGCTTATTTCCTAACTTAACGAATATGGATCAATTACGTGCTCTTTCTGAAGGCATTGCACCTGATGAATTCGCACTTTATGGTATGAACCAAATTCATAATGGCGACGGAGTTTACCGTGTTATTGGTGAAGGGGCAAACGGGGTTGGTGGTGTTTGGTCGATTCCTCGCTCTGAGGTTCAAACAGAAGCAGAATTAATGCGCGTATTGGCATTTATTGATCGTTTGTTTGATGAGGAAATTCAAATGTTAATTGGCAATGGTGTTGAAGGTATTCACTATGAAATAAACGATGATGGAACTTTGACAAGAATTGATCAAGAATTATGGGAGCAACAAGTTCAACCAATGAATCAAAACATTGCATCTCCTGTTCGTCATCAAGCACCTGCGGCGCATCCTGAAATAGTACAACGCGATGAGGCGATTTTACAAAATGAGAATTTCGTTGTCTTCAATCCAGCATTTGGTTTAGATTCTGAAACATTTAATACACGTGGAGCAGATCTTGATATGATGGTTCATGATGCAACAATTCAGTTCATTATGGGATCAATTGATATGGCAGCATTCGAAGCAGTACTTGAAAACTGGCGCACAAGTGGCGGTACGCAAATGGCTTTAGAATATGCTGAGTCTTATGCGAGAATGAATCAATAATAAATTTATGAGCCTGTTGCATAAAATGTAGCAGGCTTAATTTAAATAATAAAAAGAGGTGCACCATGGAAACAATTAAAAATCCAATACTGACAGGTTTTAACCCTGATCCTTGTATTATTAGAGTAGAAGATGATTATTATATAATTACCTCAACCTTTGAATGGGTATCAGGCATTCCTGTTTATCATTCAAAAGATTTGCAACATTGGCAGTATCTAACTAGCGTTTTACCGAATGCTGATTTTAGAGGAAATCCAGATTCTTGTGGCATCTGGGCTCCTGCTATTAGCTATAATGATGGGCTGTTTTATGTTGTGTATACCGATGTTATGAGGAGCCAGTACCCTTTTAAAGATGGATACAACTATTTAATCACTTCGAGTTCGATTACGGGGCCTTGGTCAGAGCCAATCTATTTAAATAAGAGTTCTTTTGATCCTTCTTTGTTTCATGACGATGATGGTCGAAAATGGTATCTTGACGTTGACTGGGATTTTAGAATTAGTGGTCGAAACAAATCAAATGGTATTAAAATGCAGGAATATTGCCCTAAGAAAAAACGCTTAATTGGTGACGTTTTCTGGATATTTACAGGAACAGACCTTAAAAAAACAGAAGCCTCGCACATCTATAAAAGAAACGGCTATTATTATTTAATTACAGCCGAAGGCGGCACTGGTTTAACACACGCAGTAACGGTCGCACGTTCTAAATGCATTACGGGTCCGTACATTGTAGATCCACAAAACCCGATATTAACTGCTGCGCACAATCCTGATTTACTCCTTCAAAAATCAGGACACGCAAGCCTTGTTCAAACTCAAAATGACGAGTGGTACATCGCACATTTATGTAGCCGCCCAGTTGATGGTAAATATTCTATCTTAGGCCGCGAAACCGCACTCCAAAAGGTCATCTGGACTGATGATGATTGGTTAAGATTAGTTTCTGGCACCAATGAACCACAAGAATTTATCCCCGCCCCAGATCTTCCTCTTCACTCCTTTAAAACCACTGATGACTCGAAAGAGGATTTCGATAACTCACAGTTGCCAAATTGCTGGTTAAGCTTAAGACGTCCCAAAAATTCTTCTTGGATGTCTTTAAGTGAGCGGCCAGGTTATTTAAGGTTAAAGGCTGGCGAATCTATTCATTCTTTAGCAAATCAGAGCTTAATTGCCCGAAGGCAGCAACATTTTAGTTTGACTATCGAGACAAAGATTGATTTTGAGCCAAGTTGTTATTTACATATGGCTGGTCTTGTGTTATACTACAATACGAGTAAGTATTCTTATCTTTATTTGTCATTTGATGAGGTGCGAGGGCGTGTGATAAATGTTATGCATAATCGGCTTGGCGAATGGGAGCTTGAGGATTATTATTTACCGATTCCAGAAGGTGAGCTAAAGTTAAAGGCTGTTATAAATGGGGCATCTGCTAATTTTTATTTTGCGGCAGATGATGAGTGGACTTTAGTTGGCGAGGAGTTTCATATTGGACATTTAGCAGACGAGGGCATGGGGTTTACTGGTAATTTTGTTGGGATTTGTGCTCAAGATTTACTTGGCGGCGGTATTTATGCTGATTTTGATTATTTTTATTATGAAGGAAGTGATGAGTAATGTGGTCTAAAAAAATGGCTGATTCTGTTATGAAACGCACCCCACTTTTGTCAAAGACACCTGTAAATCGCGATAAATGGTCATATGATTTTGGCGTTGTTTTAAAAGGGTTTGAAGCAGTGTTTCTTGCAACAAATGATAAGTTGTATTTCGATTATATTTATGATAATCTTTCACCGTTTATTGGTGCGGATGGTTCGATTGCAGGTTACTCACTAGAATTTTTTAATATCGATTATGTTAATAATGGAAAAGTTTTGCTCACACTGTATGAGCATACTAAAGAGGAGCGTTTTAAAATTGCTGCTGATACGTTACGCCATCAGTTGCGGCTGCATCCGCAAACGAGTGATAATGTTTTTTGGCATAAATTAATTTATCCACATCAAGTTTGGCTCGATGGTTTATATATGGGTGCTCCATTTTATGCAGAATATGTGAAAAATTATGGTGATGTTGCCGATTTTGATCATATTGCTAATCAATTTATTTATTGTGCAAAACGAGCAAAAGATGAAAAAACAGGGCTGTTATATCACGCTTATGATGAAGCAAAAAAGCAGCCTTGGGCACATAAGGATACAGGTCTTTCACGTAATTTTTGGGGAAGATCAATGGGATGGTTCGTTATGGGACTGGTTGATACTATTTCCTTTTTGCCGAAAGATCATGCTGATTATGAAACGCTAGTAACAATATTTCGCAAAACCCTAATTGCACTTAAAAATGTTCAAGATGATACTGGCGTTTGGTATCAAGTGCTAGATTCAGGTCACAAAAAGGGTAATTATTTAGAAGCATCTGGCTCATGTATGAATTTGTATGCTATTGCAAAGGGGTTAGATTTAGGAATTATTGATGATTCTTGGAAAGCTGTCGCAAAAAAAGCATACGACGGAATTATTGCTGAATTTGTCTTACTAACGGACGAAGGATTGGTGAACTTAAATAAAACTTGTCAAGTCGCCGGTCTTGGTGGGGATGATAATCGCGATGGGTCGTATGCTTATTATATTAGTGAAAATATTATCACAAATGATCAAAAAGGCATTGGAGCCTTTATCCTGGCAACTTCCATTTATGAAAAAATAAGTAATCAGTAAGGAGTAGTGTGAAGTGGGCGTAGCCGTAATTGATAAATTTATCAAAAATTTCGAGGAGAAAGAGATTAACCTACACAGTTTTCTTTTTGCAAAATCCGACAATATTATTGCTCAAGGATTTTATCACCCAGTAAATGAAGCGAGTTTGCAGAGGATGTTTTCTGTCACGAAATCTTTTACAGGTGTTGCTATTTTGCTTTTGGTTAGTGAGGAAAAGCTTCGTTTGACGGATGAAATATGCCGTTTTTACTCTGAATATGTAGATGATTTTACACACGAGTGGATTTTAAATATGTCTGTGAAAGATTTACTCACAATGCAAACTTGCCATAATAAAACGACTTATAAGTTTGATCCGATGAAAAATTGGGTTGAAAGTTTTTTCAAAGCAACTCCATCAAGAATTCCAGGGCAGTTTTTTAGTTACGACACTTCTGCGTCCCATGTTTTAGCTGATTTAGTTGGCAGAATCACCGGTATGAGTTTGCTTGATTATCTTAGGATTTCTGGTTTGAAGGGATGCGGTTTCTCAGATGAGGCTTATATTATAAACGACCCGTTTCACAACGCACTTGGCGGCAGTGGATTAATGGCAACAACAGCTGATTTATACGCCTTCGCCAAGTTTATTTGCAATTTTGATGGCCGCCTTAAACAGTTAATTGATGAAGCGATAAGTCTTCAAACAACAATTTCGACAAACGACTTCCATAAGCAACATGTCACCGGTTACGGCTATCATTTTTGGGTTCTAACTAACGGATTCATGGCTTTTGGTATGGGTGGACAATATATTATTATTTATCCGGCAGACGAATTAATTCTAATTATAACGGCCGATACTCAAGGGTACATTGGTGCCGAACAGTTCATCCTTGATTCTTTGGTCAAATTACACCCTGTCCTAATTTGTGATAATTCTACCAAGTCGGTGGAGTTTCGTAATTTGGCAATCCGTGCCCTTCATGATGAAATTCCCCCGCAACAATTTCGGACAATAAAATACCGCTGCAAAAGCAATTCTTGGGATGTAGTCGCCTTGGAAATCGATTTTCTCAATAACAGGATAATTTTTTGCTTTGAAAGTCACGCCCAAACGCTTCATTTTGGCAGAGGAGAAAATATTCCCGACACCTGTGCATTCCACGGCTACGCCATCTGTTCATCGGGGGCATGGTTAAAAGACGGTACATTTTTAGTTTGCTGTCACATCCTTGATGAAGTGAAGGGAACGCTTTTTCTCCAATTTTCATTCCAAGACCACGAGGTTTTCGTTTTTAGTAAGAAAATTGCCGAAGATTGTTATGAAGAATTCGATAAAGCATTTTTAGTCGGTTGCAAGTGTTAAAATTGCTGTCATTTCATAAAAAATAATGAGAATACACAAATCGCCAGAAACAGGCCAATGTGTATTCTCATTTTTTGTCTATTTAGCTATTTGAGTTCATATTTTGTCGTTCTTCCAGCACCTGTTTTTTCAACTGTGCCGAGTTCTTGTAAAATTGACAGGTATTCGTTTACTTTTGTTCTACCGAGCCCTAGTGCTGCTTGTAATTCGGTATTAGTTTTTGCCCCAGTCTCAAGGATTTTTTGAATTTCATCTAACCTAGAATCCAATGTATCCTTTCTTTCATAGTTAATACGTGGCAAGATAACAGTAATACTACTTTCACTTACTTCAAATTTCGGACTCTCTGGATACTCAACATAGAGTCGTCTAATTCTTCGTATGCCTGTTGCAAAGCTTTCAATGATATTTAGTCTCTGAAAAACAGAGGCAATCACTTCATTTCTTAAAATAGAAACGCTGCCTCGTTGGAATTCCTCTTCTGTTATCCCGTTAGTAAGTCCGCCAGGTGATACAATGACAATTCTGTCATCCCAAAATTCAATTCTTATATGTGCATTCAAAAAGAAGTCTTTGTGTACAATCGCATTGGCGAGTGCTTCTCTAAAAGCATCTCTCGGTATCATTACTCGTGTAATGCGTCTGCCTCCAACAATTTCTTCGTAATCATGGTAATAGCGGTCAAAGAATGATTCAATTTCATAAAATTGCTCCAAAATAGAAGTATTTTTCACCGTCTTTCGATTCATAAATTCAGAAATATCTTTTCCAAATTTAACGACATCTACACCGAAATTTACCTGATTTTCATCAGCAAATAACTCACCTGCTTG
>JGI24703J35330_11748261_pt1 | contig 12720 bp, 10 predicted proteins | sample TergutNt197P1_FD_35330 | JGI IMG/M metagenome (IMG submission 35330) | reverse complement strand
ATTCTCATAATGATAATCTTTCGCCCAACGAAAAAGAGCAGATGGTTTTAAATTGAGGTGTTATTTTGTGTCTACTTTTAACAGTACAATCCAGTTTATTTCTTGAGGACTTTTCTTTAATTCGCTCAATTGTTTTTGACTGATATGCCATTATTTCTTGTAGATTGTACGACATAACTTCATCGTAACCGAATATGATTTCTGCTTTGTCGAATTTCTTCAGAACTTTGCATATAAAGTCAACCCCCGAAGAGTAGGTGATTGCGTAAAGCGTGTCGAAACCGTCGAATAACTGCTCCCATGTAAGGCTTTCGGTTTCGATGAATTCGGCTTTTACAACATCAAGATTTCCTTTTGTATCGGTTGAGTCGGTTAGTGATAGTTGCTCTTGTTCTTCTAAATCGAATAGCGATAAAGTGCTGTTCATTTTATGATTAAACTCCTCGTTTTTAGATTAAGTCTATACAGAGAATAGCTTTCCGTCAATTTTCCAATCGCCTTGACGAATATCCAACATAACTCTAATCGCCACACATAAATCGTCAGCGGGATTCCATTGAACGCTATTTCCACGTTTCCATATTAAATTGCGTTTGCCGAGAACATTGAAATTATTGTCAATTAACATATCTTTTAGAGTTGATTTGTCTACACCAATTTGACTGAATAACACGTTAAGAATATCGTCATTTATATTTCCGTCATAATGGTGAAAAGCACAAATTAAGCCATCTAAAAGAGGTTTTATAATTGAAGTTAAGTTAATCGCTCGTGGAGCGGTGATTTTAACCTCAATTCCGAATTGGCTGTTGAAATTATCATCTTGAATATCGAGCAAACTGTTTTTAATGTAGTTCCAGTAAAATGACGGCTTTTCATGAAATCTATCGCATTCAAGACCTTCCCACTCGGCGAGAATATTTTTGGGGCTATAAACCTTAAAATCAGCATTACTGCTCAATTCATATTTATAATAATGCGGCATGGTATTTCGGATTTCTATAGGCGGCAGAACAGAATCAAATTCACGCTCAAGACAAAAACTTGAACTACATATATTTCTAAATACACCTGTACCTATGTTGTATAAAAGAATATTCTCAACATCGCAATAGCTGTTATTTCCTGTGGCATATTTAGCATACATTCCCGAAGATATTTTTTCAGAGAATTTCTCTAACGCAAGTCTCAAATCTGCCCTCATTTCCTTTTGCCATTCATTCGGCTCATAAGGAATGTTTTGCACAGACCATGCCTCTATAATATCATTGTTATGAGAGATGATATATTTATCTTTTACAAGAATATCGTTCATTTTTTCGCTCCGTTTTAGATTTCAAACTCAACCCCATCTTTTTGAAGTTCAACTTGAGCCGAATATTCCAAGAAAGCGTTTGGCGACATAGTATGAATCGGCACGATTTTCTTCGGATTCAACCCGTCAATTAATCGCCGAATATCCGAAACTTTAGCGTGACCGCTTGTGTGCAGAAACGCTTTATTAAAGCCTCGTTCATCTAACCATTTCTCGAATTTTTGCTGATAATCGCTGTCACGATAACCCTGCCACATTGAATAAAAGAAAGTCCCGCCCGATAAATCACACTTGTCTAAATCTATAAGCATAGACGGTCGCACTAACATAACGATTTCGTTTTGCATGGCTGACAGCTTTTTTTTCGGCATATGATATGCAGAGAATCGCTTTGCATATTCTTCACCAATTTCATTGAAGATTTTTTGCGTTGTATAATATGGGTAGAACACTTTCAACTTGTCATATGACGGATAGGGAATTTTATTTCCGAGTGCATGAAGTTCATGCAATACATTTGCAGTGTACACATCAACCACGAAAGTTTTGCCGAGCCGCAATGCCGCCCTATAAAAGCTGACTAATCTGTCTATGTTTTGACTCGATGATTGAAACAACGCAATTCCCGATTTGCCTTTAAGTTCATCAACAACAGCGATTTCCAATTCATCTTCGGTGATTGTTTTCTCATCACTTCGCACAATCATAGAACCCTCAGTAAATAATACATCGACTTGTTTTGTTACTTTTTTTATAAAACTATCAAGGCATACAGATTTTCGTCCGTGTCCACGGAAATCTCCCGAATAAATAACGGTTTTGCTTTCGGCTTTGATTTCAAATGCGGCGGCATCGAATGCCGAATGACACATCAGATACGGCTTTACAGAAAAATCCCCGACATTGAACGATTTATACATCTCGAATAACCGAGCGTTTATTTTATATTTCTCACATATTCCGAAAAGCTGAGATACTTCAATAAGCGTTTTTGTTCCCGCCGATAAATACACAGGAATGTCGGGGTGGACGTATTTCAACAACCCGTAATGGTCGAGATGGGCGTGTGAGATTATTATTCCGTCAATGCTCGGTGAATCCCACGAATATAATCCATCTATGCTTGGCAACACACCTAATTTCAATAGTTCCTCATGGGGCAGTTTAGCAAGATTGTCGTCTATCGGATTGCCGTTTAGAAACAGCGGATACCCCGCATCAAGAAGTATGCGGGATTGAGCGGTTTTGAGTTCTATGAGAGTGCCGCCGATTTCTTGCGTACCTCGGTGGATTATCGCGTTCATGTAGTTTTTGAAACCTCGCTAAACAAAGGACGGCAAATTGCATCCTCAAATTTAATTCCATTCAACTTGCATTCTTTTAACTCAGAAAAAGCACCATCTAATCGAGGATGTTTCTTTTCGGTGAGTATGTATGCGACAACAGAATCAACTTTCGCATTGATTAACTGTGTATATCCACGATGGTCTTCACCGCCTGTTTTGCATTTTTGTAAGTCATCAGAGTCTTTTGTTTCCAAATGTCTATTGCAATACATATCGCTAACGAAACAAGCGTAGAAAAACACTTCGGATAATACACCGAGGTTTTGGTTATTCTTAACTTTTAGTTCAATCAAATGAAACGTACTGCCGTCAAGCCCCCATATATCTATTGCCGCCTTTCCACGAGGGAAAATCTCATTGCCTTTAACTACACTTCCACCAAACAAACCCACAGGAAGCTGTTGGTAAAATGTTTCAATGCTCGTGCCAAGTATATTATTGAGATAATCACGATTATTATCTTGAACAAGAAGGTTTTCCATCACCGCTTCATGGCTTTTATCGTCTGGGACTGTAGGCTTAGACAACGGTGCGTTCACGAATAAATCATCACGAGACAGTTCTGTGTTCACGAATTCGTCTATTTTCTCTTCCAATTCATCGGAAACGCTAAACCATTCAAAGCCTTTGACAAAACAAGAAACACGATACAGGAATCGACTATAGTGCGACTTTTTAATTCCCTGCAATTCTTCTGTACTTTCGCTTTCCGATAACACCACTTCACAATAACCCGCCGCTTTCGCAACCAAAGCCCACGCCTCGAATGCGGCGTTATTATCCTGCATATTTTCCGATGCACAATCTTGATTCATAGTCATGTAGAGCGTATTACCGCTCTCTGTAAAATCAATATCACGAGGCAAATCGCTCCGTTTAATTTTTGTTATAGCCGACATAACCACTTCAATCCCTTCTATTATTACTTCATTTCTTCCGCATTCTATAGGCTCATTATGCGGTTCTTCGCTTTCTCGTCCATGTAACTTTGCTAAGAGTTTGTTGATTATTTGAACGCTCTCATAGTTGGGTCTGCTTTCGGCATGGTGCAAATAAAACGTTAACGCCTCTTCTGAATGTTCATATGCACTCAACCCGCCACCACAACCCATTTCTGCATCAAAGCATTAAACTCATGAACCAACATATCGTCATCTATTTGTTTTACTTGATTTTGTTCTCCTTCGGACAGCGGTGTTTTTAAGTATTTTTCGTATATAGCATTTTGTAATCCTTCTTCTATTTCAAGATACTTTGGCAAGTGCGGTTTCACGGGTCTTGTTATATCGGAAAGATAGGATTCACTCGCATCGTGCAACAAACAAGCGAGTTGTATTCTTTCAGAAAGCCCTCTTGACTTCGCCTCTTTCGCACAGTTTATAGAATGTTGTGCTACTGAAAAGAAATGCTTAAAATGCCCATTCGCACGGCACATCAAAGATAAAGCGTGAGCAATATCCTTAATATGTATTTGACTTGCATTTGGGGTAACGGGAGTCAAGTCCTCGCCTGTAAAAGTTGTTATATGCTCCATATTAACACTCTCTATCTCTAATAAATCATTGCCAATTTTTCGATTTTAACAGTTCTGCTATTTCTTCTGTTTTTTTAGGAAGTTCTTCTGTGTCGAGAACCTCACACAAGTCGAACATACGACTTCCCATAGGTGCTCCCTTGCTTGTTTTCTTGAAATCAGTTTCGTAGAATTTCTCAATAAAAAAGTATCGGTGTCCATTATGGATTGAATATCCGTAATTCTTTGCATCTTCGATAGCCGCTCGAATTATGCCCTCCATATCGCTTGTAATCGTTCCGACTTCTTCTTCGACATCAAGTTTTCCCTTAACGAGTGCCGCAACAGCAATCGCATATATTTTCCCGACTGCTCGAACCGATTTCTGATTATACAGCCCTAAGTATTGATGCCCCGAAAAACCACGTTCTACATTGTCATAATACACATTCAATTTTTTGTTTATAGCGAGAGTTGTTCCCGCAAGTTGAACACGCATACGTTTCCAGTCTTTGGGAATAAGTCCGCTTGAATAGCAATACTCACGATAATCCTCTAAAACGTCTTTCATTTCATAATCACGCTCATCAATCGCATCGTCTATTTGATTGATTAAGTCGTCGAACGTCAAATGCTTATGGGCAATGCTTTGGCTTTGCTCAGATAGAAATTTATTCAATTTTGTTTTGAATGTTGCTCTCATCGGGCTTGGGTCGAGAGTCAACAATACTTTATAGTCTTCGTTCTTGAATGTACCGATATGTCCTTTAAGCTGAGCCAAAGAAAAATCTCCGCCGAGCTTTGTTTCGATTGCGACTTTGAAACTCGCTTGCGAAATTGTCGCATCGGGAACAGTGCCGCCGCTGATTTTATCTTGGATACGAAAAGTCAGTTCAATATCGGCATTATCGGGTAATATATTCGTGAGGAAGTTGCAGAATTTACTCGGCGAATATTGATATAGACGTGACAATAGTAACATCGCATTTGATGTATGCACGTTTTCTTTGCTGTGGTAGCGTTGAAAATAGTGAATCTTCATAAAGAACAACCTTTCAGAACCCGCTTGCCTAATAAGCCATTATACCATATTTTCTCGGGGAAATCAATATTTTTTGAGATTATTCGTAATTTTATAGCGAGTTGTCTCAAAATTTTCTATTGACATTTCGGCGGCGGCATGGTAGAATAAGAAATGAAAGAGTATTCCATCAACCAAAGGAGATGTCGCTGTGGCTAACGAAAACACGGAAACCCCTGCACAAAACCCAAAAGGCAAAATGAAACACGACAAGGGCTACCGCAACATTTTCTCGAACAAAGACAGTTTTATGCACTTTTTGAACAAGTATATAAAAATGCCGTGGGTTGAGAAAATTGACGAGGATGACCTTGTCAGAATCGAAACAAGCTACGTGATGCGGGATTACAAAGAACGTGAATCCGATGTGCTTTATAAACTCAACAGCAAGAACGTCTACTTCTATGTGTTGCTCGAAATGCAGTCAACGGCTGATAATACCATGCCTTTTCGCCTCTTGCAATATATGGTAAATCTGCTTGCAGACGAATTCAAAAACAGTAAAGAAATCAGAAATACAGAGAATTTCAGACTTCCTGCAATCGTCCCGATTGTTCTTTACAACGGCGAGGACAACTGGACTCCAGTGCGGTCGTTTAAGGAGTACACGGCAAATTATGGTGATTTCGGTGATAACATTATCGACTTCAAATATATCCTATTCGACTTAAACCGATACGACAAAGAAGATATTTTAACGAGTTATAAACTGCTTGATTTTATATTCACGATGGATTTGGAACACACATCACGTACTGCCGAGGATTTCAAGCATGAATGTATGCGGCTCGCAAAGTTGCCGCACGAGTTGACAGATGACGATATAAAGACTCTTGTCGCATGGCTCGTTCGTGCGATATTAGAGGGCAAAGAAAACGAAATTGACGAAAACTTTGAACAAGAAGCTATAACGGCTTTTCGGAAAGGAGATGAAGAGGCTATGTCTTACGCTGTAAGTAGAATGATGGAGCGGGAAAAGATATCCGCTGTGAAATCCGCTAAAGAGGATTGGAAAACAGAGGCAGCTCAAAGTATGCTTTCAGATGGAATGTCTATTGAGGAAATTATGAAACATATTCGTGCGACCCGTGAAGAAGTTGAGAAAGCGGCAAAACTTCTTCAACAGTAATCCTCTTTTATCGACAAAACCTAACACGCCGAGCAATCACGCTCGGCGTTGTTTTTACAAAAAAATCACGGACAAGCCTTTCTATTTTCCGATTTCACAGCATATTCATAAGAAAACAGGCTTTTTCGAGTCGGAAACAGGAGGCAAACAGCATGATTTTATTCCAAAAAGACATGAAAAGCAGTAAAAAAGCCGCAAATACTGCATTTCAAAATCGGGAGGTGATTAGCAATGTCTGACTACTCGCTTCAAGGTTTGAACATATCCACCGAGGACTTCTTGGGGGCGTTCTTCTCGCCCCATGAACTCGTTCATGTTCGAGTATTCGACGACAGGGACGATAAAATCTTCTCTGGATGCAAATATGAACAGAAACAGGCACATTTTTCGCAACTCGTGGAATGTCTGCAACAGCATAATGCGGCGAATCGAGGTGTATTTTTCGCTGTCAACCACGGCGGTCATAATGACAAGGACATAACTCGAATCAACGCTCAGTTTGCGGAAATCGACAATCTGCCTCTCGAAGAGCAACTTGAACTCATCAGTAAATTCCCGCTCCCGCCTTCGCTGATTGTCAAAACTCGAAAATCCCTACATTGCTACTGGCTTGTGAGGGATGCAAAAGTCGAGCGGTTTCGTCATGTTCAGAAACAATTAGTCGCACATTTCGGTGCAGACTCTGCCTGTATCAATGAGTCGAGAGTCATGCGTTTACCCCGATTTTATCACACAAAACAAGAGCATATCATGGTTGAGTGCATCAAGTTTAATCCCGAATTGCGGTATACACAAGATGAACTTTCGGCGGCATTGCCTTTCATTCCCGAAGAGCCGAATGTTGTTTATAAGGCTGATTCCACTCCTATTCGTGAAATTAACGTCAACCCTTACATCATGAATTTTAAGAACGGATTATATAACATTCACACCGACACGCTCTCGGAGCATAACCCTAAAGTGTTGTCCACAATTCAGCTTAATGCTAATTACGGCGGCTCTGAAAAAGCCGCCGATTGCCCTGTGTTTATACAGTATCTTGACGGCGTTCTTCCCAAGAGTGAACACCGGCTCGTGCAGGAAATGCTCGGATACATACTGATTGCAGTAACCAAAGCTCAGAAGGCTTTTCTGCTTGTCGGGAACAAGGACAGCGGGAAGTCCACCATGCTTTATCTCATCAATACGTTACTCGGCGAGGACAATTATTCCACCCTCACATGGCAGAATCTCGATGAGCGTTTTGCAACGTTTCAGTTATTCGGTAAGTTGGCTAATGTTTTCGCCGACTTGCCCTCGCAATCTCTTAAAGACACAGGGAATTTTAAAGCCATAACGGGCGAAGATTGTATTATGATTGAATCCAAGCACAAAAATGGATTCTCGTACAAGCCCTTCTGCACATTGGTGTTCTCGTGCAATAAAATCCCCAAGAATTACAACGACCGTTCCGATGCGTTTTTCGGGAGGCTAATCGCCCTACGATTCGACAACACAATTCCTGTTGAGAAACAAGACCGTGGTCTCAAGGAAAAGTTGCTCAAAGAAATTGACGGTATCATGGCATGGAGTATAATCGGTCTCAAGCGGCTGATGGCGAACCAGTGGGTATTCTCTGAAACCGACCGTACTCGCAACGAAATCATTCTGTACAAGACCGAGAGTTCCATCGTGTTGCAGTTCGTGCAGGAGTGTTGCGTTGTCGACCCCGAGGTGATGGGCTTTCGTGATGAATTATTCGATGCCTTCCAAGAGTTTAAAGCTCGCTCCGATAGCAAGCAGAAGGTTTCGCAGATTGCTTTCAACCAAGAATTAGAAAACAGTTTCTCGCTTGTTCATCACCAAGCAATCTGAATCTTGATATTCCTTGCCGTGGCATAGTGAGCGTGAATAGGCACAAACACCGATGCGGGTAGATGTTTGCGGTCGCAGAATATTATATTCGCACCCGCCTCTGTCAAGTCAGCAACAAGGGCACTCGTTATAGCAACGGCGGTACTTTCGACAACAAGTGTCTCAATTTCGTTGATGTGGATTCTCTCTTCAGTTTCGGTACGAATTATGAGTGAACCGAGGAGCGACGCTAACTTACAACGCTTGTTAATGACAATCGTCCGAAATCCTGCCATAAAATCACTCCTCTGTGTTAGTTGTATTTATAGCAATTCTGTTCTCGACTAATCCTGTCACTGATTGCGTGATGAGGTAAACATCAGAAACAAAAACATTATTTGAAAGAAACTTGCAAGTTTCATTATCTACGCCGCCTATTTTCTTTGCGTTACAAAGTGTTCCGTTCATCGTGATTAAGTTCAACAAACTAATCAATTGCTCAGCTTGCTCAATAGTGGTCAACTCCTCAAATTTCCCTCTTGAAATTCTACCTTCGGCAACTTTCTTGGCAAAGCTGTAATTGGCATAGAACGGTTTCTTTACTTGCTCGATTATTGCATCATACAGCGTAAGATTGCCCTCACGAGTGATTGTTTTAGATTCTTTGCTATTTTTGTTTCTCTCTCGAGTTGCGAAATCAACATCAATCATCAGCTTGCTGTATTCTTCTGATTCCTCTTTAGTTATCCGCCCTTTTTTCACTTCCCTTTTGTACTTAGCAATGTTACGAACTATTCGAATAACATTCTTATCGGGATACCACTCTGCTGTAACACTACATTGTAAATTATTCGCACCTGACCGCATATGATAACGGATACCATCTATCTCTAACACACTGAACATCGTGATTTTTTTGACAATCCATATGGGATTCAAAAGATTGTTGTTTTTTGCTATTTCTATCAATAATCCGTCCCAATCGAATTCACCTGAATATCTTTTATATTTAAGAGCATATTTTTTATGAACGGGGAATATGTTTCTTATACGATTTGTAAATGTTTCGTCATGTTCTATCACACAATTAAATGCAGTAGAGCCGCCTTCATTACCATCTGCATTGGCGTACCCGCCATATTGTGAAATCGCCAATCCTTCTTTTATTTCACATTGTCCGTTGCCTTTAGAAAGTGCATTTTTTTTACAAAACGCACCTTTCGCTTCATATGGTCGAGTTGTCACGGGAAACTTATCAAGATACTTTTTGTTATCAAAAAGATACGTCCTAATTTTTTCAAGATGTTTTTCCGTCCAGTCATTAGGAAATAACCTTACAAGTAATTTCTCATCACCTGTGTGTACTGCACTGAAGCATTTGTTTGTATATTTTACGTTCCACTCATTCCCGACAACAATATTCAAATACGCATCGTGAGCGTGGTGTAAATTGTTGACTTCACGGCACTTAATAAGGTCAAACATATTACGGAAATCACTTACGTTTCGGGCTTTGCAAAACTCGACTTTTGTGACAATATCAACTTTCATTTTTTGAGCTATAGCATTTTTTGAGCTATAGATAGGAAAAAGAATTTCAAGTGCGGCTTTAGTCTCTTTCGCCGCTTGAGCCGTTGAAACAAGCTGACGATTGATAAATCCGTTGATTTGTTCATCGGTTAATGGTTGTGTAGCCTTTAAACGGTCATGTTTTTTGCTGTTAATTAACTTTTTAGCGAGCAAACATTTCCAAAAGGAGTCCATTTTTGAACGAACAGAATCCACAATCGGGTAAATATTTTTCTTATTGATGTTGCAATTTCGACAGACAAGTACACGATTAGTCAAGCTATCATCTTTGATTTTGCTCTGTGGATAGATATGGTCTATGTCGTAATTTTTATAAGGCAAAGCGTTTACATCAATTGACTTACCGCAATACATACACTTGCCCAACTGTGTGAAATACAGATAAAGTCTATCTGAACGAAACTCACGCTCATCAGTTTTACTGTTAAAATCGGACATCAGTTGTGTTAAATCCTGCCCCGTTTCAACCGCTTTGTTGAGCAATTCTTCTATCTGCTTGCGGCGGCTTGATGTCTTCTTGCCACTTTTGTTTTTATCTTCGCCACGAGTCACTTCTATAAACACTTTAGTTGGCGGGCAGCCGTTAATTTTAGTCAGTTCTTTGCAAATCAAAATTGCTTGCCAAATCGACCGTTTTACAATCGGTGAACAGTACAAATCCGCAACCAACCCGTCATAGTCGAGCGTTACATCACCGCACGGGTTTTCGAGTACAACAGTGTCAACGAATTTAGGCGTGTAACTATCGCTGTTAAGTATTTCATTTAAATTCGGTGCTGTATTATTTTTCGTCACTGCATTTTCAAGCAACCACATAATCGTGAGTGCAGGTTCGCCTGTGGTTTTATCAGTTGTTGTAATACCGTTTAAAAACTTCTCTGAAAACCTCCCCCAACCATTAAATGTCAGCTTTGAGAGTTTTTCGATTGTTTCATCACTTAATTGAGTGCCGTATTCTTCTTTAATACGCTGTTCTACCAGCTCTTTTTCGTCACCGAAAACAGTGTGCCACATGATAATTTTCTCGCACATTTGTAAATCAAAACTATCACCGAGAATATCACGGAATCTAATCAATGACGACAGTGATGAATTAAATGCAGTGTCGTTTTCGTTTTCTTTGCCAACAGTATCGGATTTAGCAATTTTGCTGTGATCGATTAAAAACTTCTTGATTTTCGCTTTTGTAAGTGACATTTCGGTTTGGCAAATGCCGCCCAGCAGAAATAATTTCAACTCCTGCGATATGCGATTACCGTTAATTTTTAAGTTGTTCAAATCATTTAGGAGCATATACTTTTGATACAATAGCGACTGTTTCGGTATTACATCTTCACTTCTAAGGTAAGTACATTTGGAAGTCATGCGTGTAATAAACCGTTCACCGCTACTTGCCGTATCAACGACTTCATCAAAATTCCAAGGGAGAACACGCCTTCCCTCAAACCCTTCATTTTTTACAATCCAAGCAAATCTATCAGAATGTTTCTCGGATAAAACACCAACATAATACGGTATGCGAAAAGTTAATAGCTTTCTGATTTTATCAATATCTAAATCAAAATGCGACTGCTTTTGCAAAATCGCAAACAACTCCATTTCTTGCAATTGATGCGGATAGATGGAGTTATCTTGCGTATTGTGAATCTTGCAAAGAGTTTTGTTGTCGATTTTTGCTTTTAGTTCTGCATAACCCTCTTGAACGCTTGCCTTGTCAATGATTTTGGCAATCGCCGCTAAAAATTCATCGTGAGTTATTGTTGTTATTGGCATTTTGCAAACTGCACAATGCGAGATAGTTTTAGTTTTATGAGTCATATTTGAGCCGACATAGTTTGAGTATACTCCGTTCTCACGGAATATACTGTCGTATTCGCTTGGCAAATGCTCTTTTATAAACGCTTTGAGTAGTTCTAAGTCCGCTTTATGCTCATCATAACGTGCGACCATCGCATCGGCGATAGTTTTATGTTTACCCAAAATTCCGTCTAATCGAATACGGTCATACAAATTCTTTAACATCAAGATATATTCGATTTGGCTCTCGTTAAGAATTTCACTCGCTTTTCCATGACATTCTTCAAATTGTTCTGACGAAAATTTATACTCTTTGAGTTCGTCTTTAATTTCAGCGAGGCTTTCCTTAAATTCATTTAGAGCATCTTTGTCATCATCGAAGTAATGAGCGAGAGTTTTAGCAAGGTCGATTTTATTACTTTTCAACGCACCTGCGATTGATTTATTTTCGCTTAAACTTTCAATACTCGTTACACCGAAAAAAGCTAAAATTTCACTATATCCGCTATTGTCCCTGCCTGTGTCAAAACGAGAAAACAGGAAATGTCCCCGATATTTAATTAGGTGATGGCAAGCAAGATAAAGCAGACGAACGTCATCCACTTCGTTTTCGAGCAGATGCTTTCGCAGATGATATATTGTTGGGAAATTCTTGTAATAATCCCTATCCGTAAAGTTTGGGTCGTTGAACAGCGGATATTTCCAACTCACGGTTTTATCTTCGTCGTGACGATTGCTCTCGTTTAAGCGAATGAAAAACGACGCGTCTTTCTCGGCAATATGCGAATTGAACAGACTTTGCAACAAGTCAATGCGAACCTTACGTCTTGCGAATCGCCGCCGTGACGAACGAAAGCCACGCCTTGTTGATGCGTCCTGTGCCTCTTTAAAAAGCCTTGCACCACATTGCAGTTTTCCGCTTTTAGTCAATATATTATACTGCGTATCGGTAGCGGCAAAACCAACCGAGGCAGAGCCGATGTCTAATCCTAAATACCATTCACGTTTCATATTTTTTTAACTTTCTATAATTTTCACTTGACAAACCTGCTTATTTGTGATATAATACCTACTAACAGTTCAAAATGCACGGCGAGTTTAGATAAATTTTTTACA
>JGI24703J35330_11748262_pt1 | contig 12761 bp, 11 predicted proteins | sample TergutNt197P1_FD_35330 | JGI IMG/M metagenome (IMG submission 35330) | reverse complement strand
AAAGTCGCACGTACACAGACGTACGTAAGACTTTCGCCGACGCAGACATCGGGCAAAAAGACAAGGGAAGTGTGAAGTTTATTTCCTTACATTCCCTTAGCCGCCGGATAATTTATTAAGCATATCTTGGTAATTTATGCTGTAAGTCAATGCCGTATCGCGTGAAATTATTCTGCGGCGGCATAAATCGGCAAGGCTCATATCCATTGTGCGCATACCGGTGTTCACCGATGTTTGCAACACATTGTCAATCTGAAATGTTTTGCCCTCGCGAATAATATTACGCAGGGCAGAATTACATATCATAATTTCATAAGCGGGATGAAGCTTCCCCTCCGTGGTGGGAACAAGTTGCTGTGAAACTATAGCTTGCAAAGTGATGGCCAACTGAATACGAATTTGATTTTGTTGGTTTGGCGGAAAAACGTCAATGATACGGTCAATTGTCGCGCCCGCGCCAATGGTATGAAGCGTGGAAAAAACTAAATGACCCGTTTCTGCCGCTGTTACTGCCGCCGCAATTGTTTCGTGGTCGCGCATCTCGCCCACAAGAATTACATCAGGTGCCTGGCGCAACGCTCCGCGCAATGCCGCAAGGTAACTTCTTGTATCATTATCAAGCTCGCGTTGGCTGATTATGCTTTTTTTATGCGGATGGCGAAACTCAATCGGGTCTTCGATTGTAACAATGTGACTGTCTCGTGTCGTATTTATTCTGTCAACCAAGCACGCCAACGATGTTGTTTTTCCGCTTCCGGTTGTTCCTGTAAACAAAACCAACCCGCGCTGGTTTTGCGCAAGATTTACCACTACCTCAGGTATGTTCATTTTGCTTGGGTCGGGCAAGTTTTTGGGAATTGTGCGCAACACCGCCGCATACGAAAACCGCTGACGATATGCATTAACCCGAAAACGCCCAATCCCTTCAATGCCTATCGCAAAATCATCATCGCCGCACTCAAGACGCTCTAAGCTGCGGTTGTTAAGCCTGTACACCTCGCCAACCAACGCCAAAGAATCCGACGGCGTTAGAATATCCTTATCCGCAGAAACAAGCCGCCCCGTCACCTTCATCGTTACCGAACGCCCCGCTACAATGTATATATCCGATGCATTATGCTCCGAAGCCTGCCGCAAATATCGCAATACCCTTTCTTCCATCTCCCTACCCGACATAAGCAACGGCCTCTGCGGGGGCATCTTCGGGTGGTGCGTCTTCGGCATCCCATATCAGCTGCATTGCCGCGGGCGGAAGTATACCGGGATTTAAGGTTAAATATTCAACCTCCATTGAAACAGAAAGCATGTACATGCCCATCATCTCTATGTTTTGGTTTCCAAAAATAAAGAACTGCTGGAAATCACTTCTAAATTGCTCAACAATATGCTCGGGCATATCGTCTACGACGGGTTCCACCATATATCTGAAATCTGCCGGCGACAAGGGTTCAACGCTGAATGAGTAAGATACAACCCTATTGCCCAAGTAACCTTGAACAATATTGTAAAGGATGGACAAAAACTGCCAGTAAGAAGTTTCAAAGTCCAATGATATTATTGTAGACCATAATTCGTCGCCCGGACGCTCTACCGACACATCAAAGCCCAATTGTACTGCGCGGGTATGCGGGTAAATCACGTCCTGTATATGCCTCAAAACCTGTGTATCCGAGAATACATACGGCAAATCCGCCGCCTCAAACTCCCACTGCTCCCTAAGACGAACATGCTCTGTTGAAACAATTTCATATTGTGCATTTCTTGCTCTTGCGGCGTTTTCATCGCTTGTAATTTGCGCTTCCCTTGTCGCAATACGGTTTTCCATGTTTTCGATTCTGTCCCTTGCCGGCCTGAAATATACTAAAAAATACACAACCCCGCCAAGAACAGCTACAAAGAATAGGATTATAAAAAGTTCTTTTCCGCCTTTAACCATTACCTAACCCCCATTCCTCTACGCATGGTAAACCCCATAGAAAAGGTTGTTGAGCCATATTCAAGCTCTAAAGTATCTTCATCTGTTACTGCCGCAGTGCCGGCAGACCTAAACAACGTAAGCAGGTGCCCTTCCAAAGTAAAATCTCTAAAATATTCGATTAGGGCTGCAACGTGGTTAAAGTGAATGGCTGTAACATCCAAGACAATTTCGTCTTCTGATACGGTAAGTTGAAAAATATCTGTAAAGCCCGTGTCTTCAACTTGGTAAATATTTGTAACAACAGCATCAAAAAAAATTGGGACAATTACGGACGCTTGCGCAAATTCCCTGTAAAAATCATCTATACCAACAAGCCTTGTTCCGTAAAATTCCACTCGTCCTGCGTGATGCTCAATTTCTGCGGCAGTTCGGGATTCTGCAACAAATCTGTTTACACGTTCTTCTTCAATATCCAAATCGGCATACTCGCGTTGCAGTCTTTGCTCTGCCCTAAAAGGAATAAAAATACCCACCGCCAATGCCGCCAACATAAACAAAATCAAACCGCTTGCTATCATAAATAAACGCCTCATGGGTTTTTTTACGATAACAGCAGTTTTTAAGTCCAACATGTGATGCGCGCCAATAACCGATGAAACTATACCCGAGGCATAAGCATCCAAATATAAGCCGGGGTCGCCTTTTATACCTTCGATAACGCTGCTTTTCATCCATGCATCTGTGTCGTATACAGGCATGTCTAACCCCGAAGATAACCTTTGAGAAAAGCCAGGTTGAGTTCTGCCCAAAATCAAAATACATTCCAACCCGGAACCGCGTTCCTGATATTTTATAAAATCTACGACAAATGAAATTTCGCTTAACACAACTTCTACATCGAATTCAACCTGTTCAGATTTGATAGCGGCTGACGCAAAACCCGATGTTTCTTCAATTTCTTCAATGGTAGTACCCGGTGCGGCCTTCCCCGCCTGATGGCTGACGCTTCCCCCGAAATAATGCGTACTATAAAAATGCCCGCCAAGGTATAGCGTGATATTAGGCTGTTCGCCGCATAAATCCAAAATGCCGTAGGATTTTGGCGCACCGCCTTCAATCATGCAGAATTTATTTATAAGGCGTGTTCTGGCGTTTTCTTTTACATCTAAACTTACAACTTTAAACCCCGCCCATGTTACGGCAGTTGAAATGGCCGTTGCCATATCCTTGGGCATTGCAGCAACAAATGCATCAATTATTACAGCAGATTCAGTCTCGTTGCGGCTTTGAACCTCTGCACCGATAATAAACTGTGACTGCGTACCCGGTAAATATGACGCGATTTCGTGCTTTGCGTTTTCCAGCATAGCTTGATAATTAAGCTCCGGCCAAGTAAACCGTTGCACAATTACACCGGTACCGCCCGTTACCACCGTACACGCAAAACCTGTACCCTTCGGCACTCGCGCTTCACGCGATGCTTCCCTCACAGATTGAGAAAGCCTGTCTATCCACGCTTTATCGGTCCAAAGCGGCGTATCACCCATATCATATGAAGACATGCCCGCGCCTGTTATTTTACCCTTTGCATCGGTTTTGATAATCTTGACGGAACCCATGCCAATTTCAATGCTGTACGCCTGTTGTTTCTTTACTGTTGGCTTAGACAGCTTACTTTTCGCGCTCTTCTTTTTTACATTTTTTTCATTGTCGCGTTCTAAAGCCATATGTTCACCTCTGTTTAATCGAGTCGTAAATAACGGGCGGTTCTACCGGAAATACACCAATAGAACCGCCCCATTGCTTAATTTCAGTTATTCCATCTGCCCGGCCCGAACAGTAACAGTTCGGGGGCATTGCTGTCTACAACCAAACCTCCAAGCGTGTTGCTTGTGTCGCCGTCCAAAAATGGCAGAATCGTCTGCATTATAGGCGTATTCAGGTTAAGAGCCGAGGCATCCAGCACAATGACATTTCCTTCCGCGTCCAAGTTGGTACTTGGCATTATTCTGTCGTTGATATCCGAAGGAGGTTGGTTTACCTCATAAACCCCGGCATTTGACGTAAACAGATTGGCTACAACTATGCCTGTAACAGTTAGGCCATGGATATTTGCCAAGTCAAACTGAGTCTCGACAGAGGATGTTAAAATGCCATAAAACTTAGAGTTTATACCACGAAAGGCGATATGACGTTGCCCAATAATTTGAGGGGCAGCCGTTAAAGAACCCATTGTAAAATTGTCGCCGTACGCGATAACTTGGTTGGCGTGCCCCACATACACCGAGTTACCAAGCAAATTTGCATTTGCCACGGTACCCGACTGGTTAATACGAATATTGCCAACGGCATGAAGCTGAAGCCCGTTTAATGTTGTTGTAAGATTTGCAGCGTCAAAGTTTATTTCAAGGTCGCCACCAACGCGGACGATTGTGTTGTTGCCGCTGAAAGTAAGACCCGGCTGGAAACGTGTATTTCCTGCAAAATTTATGCTGTGTAAATGATGCACATCAATGTTTCCGGTAAGGCCGGTATTGAAGATGAAGTTATCGGTGATTTGCGCATATACAAATTGAGTATTTTGCAAATGTGTCCGCAAAGTGTCCATGTTATAAATGTTGCCCAAGGAAACCCATTCTGTTCCGTTATATGCATAATTGCCTCCCGGAGGGCTTACCGAGGCAGTCGGGAACAGGTTGCCCTCGCCAGGAATGGGTGATGGCGGGCCGGCATTTATAATTTCTGCTATTCCCTGGCGCAACAGAATATAGGCGGCAGACCTTTCGCATGTTGCACCGGGCGGCCGGTCTGCCTGCGGCACATAAAACGGCGGATGCCTGAGTATTTCCACTACAGAGTTATGATGATTTCCGTCTACATGAGAGAACGACGCGCTGTTACTTATGCCCCCGCGTTGAAATGTTAAAACAAAACTCATGGGCATTTCAATATCAACACTGCGCGTAAAATGCACACCCTCTGCTTCAACAGAAACCGCAACATATGGGATAACTGTGATTCTAAATGCTACGGGATTTCCGGAGTCTTCGTCATCACATGGTTGAAAGTCGTTTTGGTCGTCCAAGTACCCTCTTTCAACAATCGTCGGTTGAAAGCTGATTTCATTCACAAATTCATCAGGCGTAAGGTGTTCCCCGTTTGCAAGAACCAAGCGTGTACGTGTGTCCGTACCCAGAACGCTTGTTCCTGCCCTGAAATAATTTAAGCCAATCATGCCCCTGTCGGGCGGCTCGGGAGTTATCGGGCGTTCGGGCAAAGGAGGCGGCAGGTGTTGGCCTTCATTATAGGCACCGTCAAGCCCGGGCGGCAAAGCCACACATGCGCAAGAAGCACCACCGGGACAATCATCTTGGTTTACGGCATTCAAGAATTCCAAAGAGGCCCAAATAATCCACCTTTGACGGTCGCTTTGGCGTATGTCACCCAGTAAATCATTATACCAACCCGAGGAAAATACTGCGTCAAACCAACCGTCAAAATCATCACCGTGGTTATTTACCCAATCGGCGGTATTTATATTATTCAACCAAGTATCGAAATTTCTCCGGCTTTCATCAAAATGCCCCATTTCAACCCTGTGGTTTTCTTGAAGGGCGGCTAAGTTGTTATAAAACTCTTGCAATTCTTCAAAATGGTCTTCCCATGTATTCCAGTAATCCCTTCCGGAAAACAGCATGTCGGACGAACCTCGGAATATATCCCGTAAATCGCCAACGTCTGAAATTGAGAGGAGCGAGAAAAAATTGTCATCCTCGTCATTTCCAAGCGCGATGCCAATCGATTCTGCATCGGCAACAGTTGCACCGTCAACAGCTGCTTTACTCAAAGCCCCAAGTGCTACACTTGTGATAAAACTCTTAAAAGCTTCCTCGTCAATTTCGCTGAAAATTGTATTTTGTATCAGCAGTGTTTCAACGCTAAGTGTAGATTCCGCTTCAAGATGGCTTTCTTCTGCACCCACTGCAGCTTGTGCTTCGCGGAAATTGCGTACACCCACAGCCAACGCAATCAGTCCTAGTGCGCTAAATACCGTAACCAACATTATTATGGTTACAAGAGACATACCTGCGCTTTGTTTTACTTCCATAATTTCCTCCTTTTTTGGGGTCTGCGCCTTGTCAGGTAGTGATTAGGAACTGTTCAGAAATAACTTGCGACTTTTCCCGCAGGATTTTTGTCGCAAGACAAGGAGCAAAAACCGCCGCGTGCTGGAGGCACGCAAGGCTTTTTGCGACGCAGAATTGCGGCAAAAAGACACGGGAAAATTCGCAAGTTATTTCTGAACAGTTCCTTAGTTGCGTAGTGCCACTATGGCTTGAAAGTGAAACACTCTTTCCTCTCCCACCTGCGGCGGCGTATCCGGTGGCGGGGCAGGCGTAGCAACGGGAATTGAGGTGCGGTTATAATTTACTCCTACAAATAAATGCTCAACGCCGGCAAGGTCTGTGGGGCTGGACAAATCCGGTCGATAAACAACATCATGTGTTTGTGCGGGAATTTGTACAGGCTCTGTCCAAACCGAACGCACCAAAACAGGGGTAAATGCCGGCAAGTCTGCGCCCGGCGGTGAATGTCCTCTGCGTAACTCATGTTTATTATATTCCGGCAAAGTGCTGTCGGTTATCACAGGGTCATTTGTTATATAGTAATAGATTATTGCGGGGTCATTGTCATAGTCGTGAACACCCAGAATAAGTACATGGCTATGGTTTGCCGGTATAGTAACAACCGAAGAAAAATCGGCCGTATTTGTGTCTGAAACCGCTACAACATAGTTACTGTTACGTATATCCCGAACCATTTGCTCAAGAGCCATGCTTCCTTGGGTTTCGTACACCCTTAATGTATTGGCGGCGTCATCATGTTGCCTGCCAAACAGCCGCACAAAAACAGAACCTATTGCGAATGAAAATGTAACAAGTACCGCCACCGTAATTGTAAGCTCTACCAGAGTAAAACCTTTCTTTAATTTCATCCGGCAAAACCTCCTTTACGGGGAAACATCCAATATGAGGGAATAAACCAATATTGCTCCATCATCATCTACAGCACCACGCTCGGATATAATCGCCTCAAATTTAACGGCGGCTACCCGTTCGTTAGCGCCCAGAGGTGAAATATCGAAGTCATCACCGTTTGGTTGGTAATTAGCTATGGTGCCAATGTCGGGAGGGTCGGGGTGCTGATTGCATTTAGCTATACCACCGGCAGTTGGGTCAACCGTTGTCCAATACAGCCGCCGCAAACGTACATCGAATGAGCCGCAACTGCTTGCCATCGCAGGGAAGTCCCAGAAATCATTAATGGTAAAAGGTGCCCATATAGAGTGCAAGGGATAATGGCCATAATTTACTGTGTCGCCCCAGTTATGAAAACGAAACCCGGTGTATGAAGCAAATGCAGCTGCTCCATCGGGGTGTTCAACCCGTTGCAAATCGTCAAGCCACTGCCTTCCGCCCGAAAGACGCTCTAATTGCGAGCGTGCCTCGATTAATGCTAAATTGCGGAGATGCGCCCGTTGCCTTGCCGCTTGACCTGACACAAAAAGCATAACAAGAGCGGCGGCAGCGATGGCAAGAACAGATATCGCAATTACAAGCTCTAACAACGTAAGCCCGGATTTAGTTTTTGACGGAACATGCATAACCACCACCCCTTTCGGCTATTAACTTGGCGGCGGTAAATCATCAGCCCTGGTATCCCATCTCGAAATTTGGGTTCTGTCTTGTATGCGGAACGGGGGAGGTGTTGTTCCTGCCACGCCCAAAGCTTGAAATGCTCTGTTCCTGTGGGCTATGGATTCAAAGTTAACAGGTACTTGTGTAGCCATTTCTAACGCAGTGCGGGGCGGGATACGTATAACAATGCTACCCTCAGCACCATCAGAAAATATGCCGAAATCGGTATCGGGGTCAGGGTCAGCGGGTAAATCTAAAATTGCCAAATGATTTGGAAGGGTATCTATTCCGGAGGGGCTGGCATCAGAGAGTTGTGAAGTCCTTAAGGACATATGCAGTTGATTAAGCGCGCCTGCAAGCATTTCTGCATCTGCAACCAAGGCCGAACGACGCGCATTTCGTTGATGCCCGCCAAAAGACACCGCACCAACGGTTGCAAGCAGTGCTAATACAGAAATTACTATAATCAGTTCCACCATGGTAAAACCGGATGCCGACTTAGTATGCATAAAACACACCCCCTTTACCTTGATGTTGAAACTGCAATGCGGTCCTCGTCCACTATCCACGTTCCGTCATAATATGATAAGTAATAAATTGCCCTGTCCATTCTTTCGCGGCTTCCAATGGATACCGTGATACCCTGTTGGCCAATAGCTAAATGCCCGTCTGCGGCATAAGTATCTAAAAAATTACCCAATCCGCCTGCGTCAACAATACGGTTTTCACCGCTTCGTGCAGAGTTAATCCCGTTTATGCCCCGCGCAATACTTGCAGCATCTGTAAGCAATACCGACCTGCGCGCATTAGCCTGCACCCCACGAACGGCAACTACTGCAACCACAGCTAAAATTGCCAAAACCGCTATAACCACAATAAGCTCCACCAAGGTAAAGCCATTACGTTTTATATTCTCTTTGTTTTCTTTTAATGAGTCAACCCTTATTACGCCACCAATTAAGTTATTCGTTTGACTTGGTGGCGCAACCCCCTTTCCAAGGGGGGCAAAGCTTTGCAACGCAAAACTTTGACGGGGGGTTAATACTTTGACATATTGCCGCAAACATTACACCTCATTCAGAAGATTAACGTTCTTGGAGTGGAAATAGTATTAACACAAACCCTGCACAGCAGGGGCATGGCAAGCAGGGAAGGATACCATGCCCCTTGGTGCAGAATTTTGCTTTACACGACAAACAGCGTACTGACTTTTTACGTTCGACGAATGAAACCAACATCATCTGTCTTTTGGTAAATTAGCCTTAATCATCCTCCTGACGCTACCGGAGGAGTTCCCCATACACCATTCCAAGCGGCAATGGCTGGTTCATCAACTGAGAAAGTAAGAGGATTAGAGCCAACGTCTTCAACCAATACAATCATAACAGCGTTAAACATATCTTGGTTAGTGATGCCTATACTTGTAATGGTAGCCTCGTGAATCATGGTATCGGGAGGGTTAACAACAACAACTTCAGCCGTAGCACCGCCAACCGCCCTAACTTGTGCCTGCGCACTTTGAGCCGTAGCATGTGGATGTGTGGCTCCCCCCGGCCAACGGTCAACAGCAGCGGCAGCTACTAAATTACCATGCAAATTAGCAGCGGTGAGACCGGATAAATTCGCGCCGCCTTCATTTAGCTCAGTCAACGCTGTGGCCAAGTTAGCCGTTGCGGCACTCAATGCTGACCTTCTTGCGTTTCTTTGTATACCGCGAACAGCAAACGCAGCTGCAACTGCCAGAATTGCGAGTACCGCAATTACCACGATAAGCTCTACCAAGGTAAAACCTTTTGTGCGTTTAAATTGGTTCATAAAAATTCCTCCTTTAATAATATGTGAGTTTTAGCGAGAGGGCTTCCCCTGCCCAATCCTTTTGGATTGCACACCCTCACACAACTTGTTTTTTATCTCAGCCGTTACATTAACGGGTGAAATCATGATTTTTGACATGCCTTCGGCACAAACGGATTCATGAAATTTATCTTTCACAATTACATATCGGCAACAACGTCCATCATGCCAAACATCGGTTGCAATACGCCGAAAAGAATAGGTACAACAATGCCTGCCATAAGCAAAATAAGGGCCGGTTCCATCATGGTAAGTAGGGCTTGCACCGCTTGGTCAGATTCATCATCATAATATTCTGCAACTTGTGAAAGCATTTCTTCAAGCTCGCCGGATTCTTCCCCTATTTTGGTTACACTGGATACCAATTGCGGCAATTTCCCCATACGCTCGAATGAAGCCGATAGTTGCATACCCTGCTTCACATCGGTTACTACCGTTCCAAGCTCCTTGGTTAGGTAGGTGTTAACAACAGTGCGGGCAGAAATCTCCAGCGCGGCGGGCATATTAACCCCCGCTGCCACCAAAGAAGACAAAGAACGAGTAAAGCGAGCGGCATATACTTTATTAATAAGCTTGCTTACCACGGGCAATCTTGTTTTGAATCTGTCCAGACGATATCTGCCGAACTCGGTTTTAAAGAAAGTAACCAAAATAGCAATTACCGCAACAACCACGGTTATAAGAACAAGCACGTTAGTCCTCATAAAATCGCTTACCGACAAAAGTATTTGCGTAAATGCGGGCAAATCTGCGCCGCCATCGGCGTAAATTTCGGCAAACTGAGGCACAACAACCATTAGCATAAGAATTAACAAGCCGATAAGAACCATTAAAATAATGGAAGGATATATCATTGCACCCTTGATTCTTGCATTAAGTTTAGCTGTGCGAGTAAACGAAACGCCTGCGCGCTCGAGACAAGAATCCAAGGTACCGCTGGCCTCGCCCGCCTCAACCATGCTGTGGAACAGCACGGGAAAAGACTCTTCGTGGGGTTTAATTGCCTGCGACAAGCTGCTTCCTTGCCCTATGGAAGAGTTTACATCTTCCAAGATTTTTTTCAACCCCTTATGCTCGGATTCATTTGCTAAAATTTCTAATGTCCTAACGATGGGAACACCTGAACGAAGCATTGCGGCAATTTGCGTACATAAACGAGCAACCACTTTAATTGGAAGCTTTGGCGTACCAAAACTGAAGTTGGCCAAACCGCCGGCTTTGCTTATTTTTGTGGGGTAATAGCCCTGCTGGTGCAACATGTTGGCAACGCCTTTTTCGTCGGGGGCGGTGTGTTCGCCTTTGATTTCGGTTCCGCTCATGTTTATTGCAACATAGGTATAATTAGGCACGCTCCACCTCCATTATAAACCGTGAACGATATCAATAACTTCTTCAATGGTTGTGATGCCGTCGCGCAGCAGTTTCATTGCGGCCTGGCGCAAGCTTTGCATACCGCTGCTTAATGCATATTTTCTCATTTCGTCAACAGAAGCATTTGCATGAACAAGGTTTCGGAAATTATTATCAAAAACAAGGATTTCATGAACGGCGCGGCGACCCTTATAGCCCTTTAAGTCACAAGCCATGCAACCTTCGCCCTTTTTGAAATTGATTTGTGCCGCCTCTTCACGGGTAATGTGTGCGGCTTCTAACTGAACCCCGTCCGGCTCGTAGGTTACTTTGCACTGCGGGCAAATGACGCGAACAAGCCTTTGAGAAATGATGCCCACCACAGAGGTTGCAACCATGTAGCCCGGGACGCCCATGTCCACAAGGCGCAGAATCGTTGCAACAGCGTCATTTGTGTGGATGCTTGAAAGCACAAGATGGCCTGTGATTGCGGCACGGATTGCAATTTCAACGGTTTCTTTATCGCGAATTTCCCCAACAAGAATAACATCAGGGTCTTGGCGAAGTATTGCGCGCAGGCCGGTTGCGAAGTCAACGCCGGCTTTGGGGTTAACCTGCATTTGGCTGAGTCCTTCGAGAACATACTCAACAGGGTCTTCGATGGTGATTAGATTATCGCGAATATCGTTAATATCTGCAAGCATTGTGTATAAAGTGGTAGATTTTCCGCTGCCCGTGGGGCCGGCAACAAGTATGATGCCATGGGGGGTTTGAAGGAGATTGTCGAATTTTTCTAAATTTTCTGTAGTAAACCCCAAAACCTCTTTTGGCTTAAAGAATGAACTTCTGTCCAACAGGCGCAGAACAGCTTTTTCCCCATGAACCGTTGCCACAATGGAAACGCGAAGGTCAACGTCGCGCCCAAGCACCTTTATTTGAATGCGCCCGTCTTGCGGAACGCGCCGTTCTGCAATATTAAGGTCTGACATGATTTTTACTCTTGCAATAATTGCATTAAGTGTCGCGATTGGTGCATTAAGCACAACGGACAAAACGCCGTCTACGCGCATTCTCACGCGCACTTCTGTTTCGCCGGGCTCTATGTGAATATCGGAAGCACCCGATGAAACGGCTTGCTCCAAAAGAACGTTTACGAGTTGTATAATGGGGCCGTCGCCCACGTTTCCGCTGCGCGAGTCGATGATTTCTTTCATCGCAACCTCGTAGCCGGAACCCTTGCTGTACTCAGAGATTGCTGCCTGAACGTACATATTGCCGTAAACACGCTCGATATAATGCTCTATACTGCGGGTGGAGGCAAGCATGGGGCGAACCTCCATGCGAGCGGTTGTTCGCACTTGGTTCAGTGCGCGGAAGTTTTTGGGGTCTTCCATCGCAACATAGAGTATGTTATTTTCAACCTTAACGGGAACCAGCATGTTGCGCCGCGCCATTTCTGCCGAGACGTAACGAATCACCTCCGGCGCGACTTGCAGGGTGTATAAATCTACATATTGTACATTATGCTGATTTTCAAGCAAACGATACAGATTTTCTTGTGTAATAAAACCTTTGTCAACAGCAACGTCGCCAACGCGCTTTCCAGTATCCAGGCTTATTTTAAGACATTCATCAAGCTGAGATTTGTCAATGTACCCGGCGGCCACAAGCATATCGCCAATTTGCATTCTCTTTGCCATATGCGAACGTAACCCCCCGAGGTGCGAATTTTCCCAGAAACAATATTTCAACAATATTTAGAATTTTTCCCGGAAACAATATTTCAACAATATTCCAACAATATTTCATCAATACTTAAAATGTGCTGTAAACGCGAATCAAAGGTAGGAAATAACGCCCCGCCTATGCCTTGTAAGCGGTTCGCTAATTGCGCACGGGAAACGTTCGCCTGCGGCTCACTGTGCGCCTATCGCTCACCA
>JGI24703J35330_11748263_pt1 | contig 12762 bp, 10 predicted proteins | sample TergutNt197P1_FD_35330 | JGI IMG/M metagenome (IMG submission 35330) | reverse complement strand
GATCGTGAAAAAGAGAAAGCAAAATACTCAACTTCTGTCTTTGTCCACCAGAAATTCGTTCCGAACGACTCTCCATAATTGGTTTTAACTCTAAAATATCAATTAGCTCATCTATTTCTGCCTTTGCGCCACCATAGATGGATTGCCAAAGCTTAATAATTTCCTTTACTTTCAAACGACTGTCAAACTTAGCTTCTTGAATTTGAACACCGATATGTTCAAATAATTTGCTTTCTTCAAAGCCATAACGAACCCTACCACCATTTGCCTTGCTTATGTTACAAATAATGTCTATCAAGGTCGACTTTCCTGACCCATTTCTTCCAACCAATGCGGTGCAAGATCCTTTTTCAACCGTCAAATTGACCCCTTTTAACACCTCATGATTGCCATAACTTTTCTTTATATTTTCAATCTGAATCATCGCTACATCCCTACCTTTCCTTTTGCTATTCATGAAGTTATTATATGGCATAAAATCGCCTCCGTCTCGACTTCTTCTGTAACAGAGCCATTTCAAAGGTCAACAGAGCCAATGTGGAGGGTCAAACGATTGGAAGTTGATGCTATTCGTGATATAATTAAGCCATCAAGAAAAGAGGAATCTTATGAAAGTAGAGATTAAAATCGACCCTGAGCGCACAGAAATCACCCATGTCATACATGCGCCTAAAATGACGCCTGAGCTCATGAATCTGATTGAGTTACTAGAATCAACTGAAACTAAAAATGAGTTGCTTGTTGGTAAAAAGGACGACAAATTTTTTGTCATTGAACCAGAAGAAGTAGACATCATTCGCACCGAAGGCGGGCAAGTGAAACTATACAATCGAACTGGCCAAGGTTACATGGTGGCAAAATCGCTTCAAAACATTCACGAGCAACTTCCCAAAAACTTTGTTCGGATCTCAAAATCGGCAATTATTAACATCAATCGAGTTGACCATTTATCTCATTCGTTTAGTCGTACCATGCACATTGTCATGAAAAACGGTGTAACCGATAGTGTCTCACGAAGCTATTTAGCCGAAATCAAAAAACACCTGGACATATAAAGGAGACGAGCCATGTTTAAATTAATTAAAAAATACCTCATGGAAGGCATCGGTTGGGGTTGCTTTATTCTCGTGCTAAATCTCATTCGGACAAATTTGACAAGCCCTGAATTATTGCCTGAAATTTTCGAAAACTTCATTCCAAATGCCGTCGCACAAATCCTGATTGTTATGGGTCTTGTTTCTACAATGATTATCTTTGAAATAACACGATGGCACATTGGACTTAAATTGATCGTTCATTTTATTTTAGCATTCAGTATCTTACTGATTGTTGGATTTAGTTTTAATATTTTTTCTCCTCAAAATTTGTCAATCATTCCAAGAGTCATCTTTGAGAATAGCTTGGTATTACTCCTAATTTGGATTGTCTACTATTTTGAAGAAAAGCGAGACATTCAAAAAATCAACGAGCGTTTACAAGAGGAAAGTTTAAAGCAACCATCTGATACTGAGTAAGATAGTATTTGTCACAAGCGTAAAGTTATTTTCATGAACGGTTATTTCAACGGCTTGGAATAGTAGGAGTTAAGGACAGTGATCATCAGCAAAGCAAAATCCCCGAATACAGTTGCGTTTTGCGCTTGCATTCGGGGATTTAGTGTTTATAAGTTTGGGATGGTTAACCGTTGGATCAATTGAGAGTTAATAGAGTGGCTTCTGTTGAAGAGGTAAAGGAAAGTAAAGCAAAAAATCCTTGGAAATTCCAAGGATTTTAATCTGTCGCTATCGACTTTATATATAAGTGGTACCAAAGGCCGGACTTGAACCGGCACGAGGTTGCCCCCGGCGGATTTTGAATCCGCTGCGTCTACCATTCCGCCACTCTGGCACATTCATGGGTTGATAAATCAACTATACTAGTTTAACACGTTTGTGGAGAGGATTCAAGAGCAGGCTTACATTTCATCAAGTTCAGGTGAAACTTTCTTCCCGACCGATTATTTCCATCCGTCTTCTGAATTTACATTCCACTCGGTTGAGATAAAACTCTAGCAACAGGAGTCAATGACCCGAACCAAACACGATTTACATTCCACTCGGTTGATATAAAACAAGTATGATTGCCATTAAAACCACCCCATGCTATAATAAATTCAAATAATAACAGAATTGGAGGAGCTTTTATGAGTCGACGCCAACGAGAAAAATTTTATTATCAAGACCAATCAAATTGGACCATTAACGAGTATGACTTTCTCTATTTCAATTTAAATAAAGCCATTTTAACCGAGCAAGACTGGTTAAGTAATATCGATAATTCTCGCCTTTCCGAAACGACAAAAGCCATCATCAAAGCGCTGATTCTTTACTACAAAAAATTCGATCTTTATCAAAAATTCCCAAATCTTCAAGGCATTGAAGAACAAGAACCCCTTCTACAGCCAGTTTTCATCTCAAAAGTTAGCATTAAATCTCCAATTTTTGAATCAATGGGGTTGATTAACTAATGGATATGCATTATTACGAGGACTTCAAAGAGATGCTACAATGCTTAAATGAAAAGCTAGTTGCAGAAGATGCTCATATTGAAATCAAAGCCATTGGTGGGTTTGCTATGATGTGCAACGCTATGGTGCTTAACTTTGATTCAAGAAATGCTTCTGTTGACATCGACTCTTATCACGCTTATACAGAAAGAGTTAAACTTCTAATCCGGGAAGTTGCAACAGAGTTTGAAGTTAATCATGACTGGTTGAATACGGATTGGCGTGATGATTATACGAGTAAACATCATTCAGAAGACGGTATTATCATTGGCTTATCTGAGTGGAAATGGATTCCTTTAGATGATGTTTCTTTATCAAATATCACTGTTTCATATGCCAACATCCAAGGTTTGTTTGCTATGAAATTAAGAGCTGTTAATGATAGATTAGTACAAGGTGAAGAACCACGATTAAACGATGTGACTGATTTAACAGCTATTCTAACTTTTTTTGAAGTGGAACGTTTTGAAAACATAAGTAACCCGTCTATTAAAGAATTGCTTAAGCATTTTGCAAATGCTAAGAAATACCTTGCAGATGTTTTGGGTAAGTAATACATTTTAAAATGAATATCACATTGTGATCGACGTAAGCGTCGATTTTTTATTTTGGAAATTTTACTGGCTACCTCTTCTTGGATTTATTTTAGTGTCCCATCTGGTTGAGATAAAACATCACGCACACACGTAGTTCAGCACCAAAGATTCCCATTTACTCGTTAGCTTCATCTAAATAGGCTTCGTAATCAGGATAAATTTTCTTCTCAATTGGATCATAATGCATTGGACTATCTTTGATTATTTGGATTAATTTGTCACGAACCATATCCATTCCATAGCGCGACAATAAACGATACATTAACTCCTCCACCCCCATCGCCCCATATTTTTCAATGTAGTTCTGTAAAAAGTTCGGCAATAAGACTTTTTCACCTTTTTTACAGAAAACTTTTACCCCACCCATTCTGCGATATGAAAATTCACTGTGTTCTCCTGATAACAAAGCCTCATAAAAAGTCTCCGTAAAGCCTAAACGATCCAATGAGTGTGAAAATCCCTTGTTATTGAGCAGTTTAATTGTAAACAGCTCATCCACATGCGCAAAGTCAAACACAGCTTGGCAATAATTTTGAATTTCCTCTTTCGTAACGCCAAGTCGGTTTAAATGTCGTAAATTCAGATAGTTATTTGGCTTATATTCAATAATTTCATAACCATCCCTTAGCTTTTGTATTTGACTATAGTAAGTAGCCTTTCCTGTTAATCCCCTCGGCAATTTTCCGATATCAACAAAATCTTCAGAAGTTAATAGATGTTTCACGTAAGACGTGGCAGAGTCATAGGTATTTTTTACTACATAACTTGTATACACATTGAATCCAAGTGTTTTCAGCGTGTAAGAGTTAATATTTTCTAATGATTGATCGGGAAACTCTTGCAGATATATTTCCTTAACATCTGTGGTCAAATAAAAATCACCAACTAATACTTCTTTCATGCGATTCAGTTGCACCAAAGGTAACGGATCTGCCGAAATACAATAAATACCATTTGAAAAATATTCCGTAAAATTTTTCAAAAAAGTTGCCGTAAACGTTTGAGGCAAAACCCCATATTCTAGCGTATAAAATTCTGCAAGATCTTTTATTGGAACGGGAGCGGTTTGCAGTAGCATGTCCAACACTTGCTCATCTCGATTGGCTTCTCCGAAAGTAATCATCGGCATTCTTCCAAAGGTAATTATCACTGACTCATCACGAGTTGTTTCACCGGAATCAATCACTGAAACCTCCTCACAATCTTCTTCATCACAAATTTTTTTCAATAGATTATGTAATTCATATTCATCTTGAATATCGTACCTTACCATCAGCTCTGGGTGCTCATTAAAAATTTTCAGTGTGGAAATTTCTACATTTTCATATTGCTGAAGCTCCAATTCTTGCCAAAATTCAGAAAAATCATAGCTATCGATATTGTAATAACGAAATTTACGTCCAGTCTTCCAAAGCACTTTATTATAGGTCAGACTAAACTTATTTTCATAGCTTCGTATATTTTGAGGGATAAGGTTTTCATCTTTCGAAAGTCCTAATCTTTCCAACAACTCATGGTACTTTTCAGCAAACTCATCAAATGTTGCTTCCTCTTGAAAATAGGTACGAACAATGTAATCTGTAAAATCAAAACGATGTTTGTAAATCTGCTCACCATTTATATTGACGTAATCCTTATAGACTATTTTCTGTGCTCGTTTGCGAATGGCAACTGGAATAGATTCATCGTACATTAGCTCGTCCAATTTTCTTTCACTGCGCCTTTTCCCTACCAAGGTTAAATAGTTATAAATAAGGTCTTCTTCATCAAAAATATAGCAAAAGTCTTCGGACGACAAATCATACGCTTCAAAAAACTCAATGTAGCGATCTTCAAGCAACTGAGGACGTTTAGTCAGAACTTTGACGACAATCTGTCGAACACGTTCTCTTGTAATTCCCATCTCTCGTCCGATAGCATCTAGTGTGAAGCCCTCCAATCGCCATATTAGTATTTCTTTCCATTGCTCTTTTTCTAAACTTTCCATATACTCCAAAATAGTCGTACGCTTAAGCTGGACGTTGCCATCAAACAGAATATCCTCTTCTAGTTTAAGCTCTTCTAAAAGAAAAATAGTCATGTCTTTGTCCGCGAAATCCAGAGGAAAAAGTGCTAAGATCTCTGAAACATCAACACCAAAGTCGAATGGTGTTAAAAAGTCCAGTATTTTCCTCTTCATCTTTTCTCTCAAGTAAAGAGAAGTAAATAACTCTTTTTGATCGACTTCACGATGCTCATTTTCTGCACGTGCAAAAATTGGAAGTAGTTCGTAATAAGCTCTCCGAGCATCTATGTTTAGAATATCCGACGTTACCTCTGAAAACTTGCGACATTTTATGTTCTCACTGGTAGAAACTTCTGTGAACGGTTCAAACTCCAAGTTCGCTATTTTTTCAAGTATCTCACTTATGCTGTTCTTCCCTAGATTTTTAATGGCAAGTAAGTCATCCATTTTTAAATGTAACAATTGAGATGCATGAGTATATCCAGCTCTTTTTAATCCGTTAAATGTCCGTACTGAAAAGCCAATATTTTCTAGTTTAACGTCCTTTCTCTTGATCCCCTCATGATCGTAGAATCTTTTAACTTCAGCCTCTTCGCTTTCTCCTAACTCAAACATCTCTTGCAAATAAGGGTCATTAGCTAAACCTTTTTTAAAATCTTGAATTTCCTTTAAACTTTTACGTCCTAAGTTCTTAAGATTTAGCAATTCAGCATCATCCAATGCAATCAAATCTGTTAAAGTAACGACTCCTGCTTGTGATAAAACGTTAAATGCCCGCACTGAAAAACCAGCTTTTTCAATTTTATCGGTTGGTTCTAAATACTTATAATCCATCCTACTCACCTTCCAAATAATGGAGCCCTCCCTGCTAACTAAGTTTCGTAATTCACAATTTTTTAAGATTCAGCCCCTAAAATAGACAATTGTGATTTTTTGTAACAGAAATTTACATCACACCAATAGTTACCAGATATTGAAGTGGTTTAATTTCTACACAGCTTTCATTTTCAATCGCAAAGGGATTTTTGATAGGAATAATTTTAGGCTTTACGCTATCGATTTCTGAAACATAATAAATCCAATAACTTTTCCCTTCTTCTTCTTTCTCTTTTGCTACCTGCAATTCTTTAGCCGTCAAATAGAAGCCTAGTTTGGAAGTCCGCTTACCTTTTGTTGCTTTAACCTCGATAAACCTTTCTCTACCATCCACTTCAAAGGATAAAATGTCATAGCCTAAGCCATCATTTTTTTCAGATTTATGTTCAATTTTATTCCTTAGCTTAGGGTATTTTTTTAATCGATCTGCTTCATATTCCATGACCAGCATTTCTCCCCTCAATCCTGTAGCAGTATTTGATTTTTGTAATGCTTCATAGTCACGCTTGTACTCTCTAGTTCCTAATTTTTTCACCTTTTCCTCTTCTTGATCTAATGACATGAGTTTCACATCAACTACCTCATAAACCATTTTTAAATGCGACTCTTTTCTTGCTCCTTCAGAGCCTTTTTCTAAGATACCACCATCAATCCAGATTTCAGGTGAATTGTCCGCTTTCCGCCTAGGAACTCCGAACAAATAATACAAAAAATGTACATATTCGTAATTTGTTAGCTTGCTTAGCACCTTTCCCTTATGCTTTATTTCAAGCAATACCTTCTGCTTAGCCATTATTCCTTTGTAGTGCTTAGGATTGTAACCTAGCTCCTTTAAAAGATAGCTGTAATGAATATCGGAAAATATCGGTAAGTATAAGTCAGGATAGTACAAATAAAGCGTCTTATACTTAGTTGTATTTGTTAATAGATTTTTCTCAATTTTTGCGAAATTTTGACTTCCCCCGACTTCTACTAATTCTGCTAGGGTTCTCATCATCAATTTCACAGATTCTTCTTTACTATCAGTAGAAAATTTCCTTGTTGCTTTAAACTCTCCATCTTTAGAAAGCCAAATTCCATGCTTATCAACTGATCCTCCTTTCGTCGATCCCAATTCCTCCGTTTTATACTCTAACCAGTAAGAATAAGAATCTTCTTTCTGAGCAGTTCCTAAAGCATACTCTTCAAATGTAAAACTAGCCAACTTTTCTTTTGGAAATTTTTCTTGAAACTTTAAGATCAAACTATCCACCTGTGAATTCGATAGTCTTGTCAATTCAGATTCGGATGATGCCCATTTAAACTCACTGATATATACTTCTAACTCTAGTATCATTGCATCTATTTTTCTATTTTTGTTCTCTGTAAACAAACTTAATTCATCAATTGCTTTTACAAGCTCTTTCCTCAATTTCCAAACAAAATCACCATTTCGTGTCTTTCCAGCCACCCATCCTTCAAAAGGTATACTGAAGCTGGAATTGCCGTGTCCAGTACTTTGAACTACCTCAAATCGATTTAAGTATTTCACAATCCGATTGCTCAGTCCATTAACAATTCCATTGAAAGGTGAACTTTTATGATTATGATACTCATTGTAATACTTTTGCATTATTTCCTTGTGAGTCGCTTCTTGGTTCGGTTGAAGATACCACTTATTAATCATATCTTTTGCCACATCATTAAAAATCATTTCATTTAACAACATTATCTTCCATTCTTCAACAGTAATATCAATATCAACAGAATACTTTCCATTATCGTATTTGAGTTGCTTTTGTTCAATCATTTACAACATCTCCTTGCTCAACTGCAAACTTCTTAGGAATGATTCGTTCGAAAATATCTTTCTGAATCAATTCTCTGTGACTACCAACTGTCCCAGAGTACTTTTCAGTAAAATTTAATTCTTTCACTTTATTTTCTTCGCTCATTCTTATCCATCTCCTCTTCTCTGTAACTTAAATACCTATCTTTCAATTGTTGCATTTTCTTAAGTTTCTGCTCAGCATTTAGATTTGAATAAACCGCAATTTCTTTATCATCCAAGCTCAACCATTTACTTCGTCGGCTCCCATCTGCAAAAATACTATGCTCTGTGCCAAAAATATTCCCAAATCCTGGCTTACCATTTTGAATTGAATCCAAAATAATCTCAGGCTTCAGAATATATAAATCACTAATAAAACGAAAATACGTGTCGATTTGCTTTCCTTGAGTTAAATCATAGATTTTTCCATTTAATTCAATGCTCAAATCTTGGCTTAAAAGTGATTCTTGTTTTACAGTATCATCAGAAAGTTCTAGAGTCATTAATTCAATATTGAACAGACCTAAAATATCATGGAAATGATTAAGCAAATTATCAGACTTAATCTGGTTTTGCAGGAAAATACTACTCTCTTGCCCTGAATTGTTATTTTTCAACTCACGAGCAGACCATTTGAAATGCTCAATAAGTTTTCGCTCCATGTAGTTCAACATATCTTTACCAACGACACCATCTTTGTTGGTGAAAAATATAATGCGTGTAACCCAATCTTTTGCTATATCCTTAGCATGCTGATCAAGCCTCTTACTAATATCATCAGCTTGTCCGATATAAATCTCTTGTTCACCTATAAGCAAATAAATTCCACTCGCATTTTGCTTTTCAGTCAAAATCAAATCCTTTAAGTCTGCCATATCTAGCATTAGGAAAATAACTTCTCCTGTAGTTATAACATCCATGCTGGAATTACTTTTTTCACTTTTGGTAATATCAATAATCCTCATCTCGCTTCTTCCTCTCAAATCATACTTACAAAAACATATCCCCCTTTTCTTCCCCATCCTCTTCAACAACGTCACGTTCAAAGCCACGCTGTGAATCGTATTTGCATCTTACAACAATAAATTCGTCTTTCATCGCTCGCTGTCGATCAGCCTTACTCAAATCGTACATCCCAACAGACACGGTAAAAGAAGCCAGTTTTTCCCGAGCTTTTACTTGCTTCAAATAATCAGACTCCTTATCATCCATCTGCTTTCTCAATTCCTCAATTTCAGCTCTGTTCTCCTCATAAACACTTCCCGGAATTATGTTAAAAGAGACAATATCTCGAAGTTGTGAATCAGAAAGCTTAAGCTGTCCAGGATAAAGTTCTTCAACGTATTTCTTGTGTTTTCTGTATTTCCTATCAAAGGTCGATCCTTTCACATTTTCAGTTGTCAACGTCTCCTCAATTAATTCAACCTTCTTCTCCTCTGGCAACAACCCATCCCAGCCAAGTACTGCCTCTTTTGACAGTCCATAAATCACCCGATCAATAAACCCCTTTGATCCATCTTTGTTAGTTAAAATTCCATCGTTAATCTCCGTAAACACATAACAATTGGCTTCATCCAACATCTGTTCTTTCTTTCCTTTTCGATTGACCCGTCCCAATCGCTGAAACAGCCCATTTAAATCGTTCAATTCTGTAAACAGGTAATCGAAGTCAATGTCAAGAGATGCCTCTACCACAGAGGTTGCCACCCAAATTTCATCCCCTGTTCTCTGTGTTTCACCAAATTCAATAATCTCATCCTCTTTGGTTTTACGGTCCTCTTTTGTAAATTTAGCGTGAATAAGCCTGACTTTCTCTATACCAAATTTTTCCGCTAAATCATCGTATACTTCCTGTGACTTTTTAACCGTGTTACAAATGATTAACGTCTTGCCACCTTTTTCCTTAAAATGATTAGCGATCAATTCTAAATCCATCCCCCTTTCAAGGACTTTTAAATGGTGACGTGTTTTCCCTTTGGTAAATTTCCCTAGCTTAATCTCACCGATGTTTTCTTCCAGATAATCTTTGATAAATGGCGGTAAGGTGGCTGTCAGTATGGCAAATTTTCCACCCATTTCTACAATGGCTTCTAGACCCGCTACTAGATAGGCTAATAAGTCTGGTGAGTAGGCTTGGATTTCATCAATCACGATTTTTGAGTAACCTAGTGTGGCTAGTTTTAACTCAAAGCCGTTGTATTTGTAAACAAAATTAAAGAGCTGATCTAAGGTAGAAATGGTTAATGGCATACTTAGACTTTTGCCTTTTTTGTTGTAATCCAGGACGTCGTCTTCTTCAATGGTTGCACCTTCTGCTTTACCTAGATAGTAAGCCAATGAATCTGAGTGGAGAAGTGAAACCCGTGTATCTAAATTTTCTCCTAATAGAATGCCTTTAGCTTCTGTTCCTTTTTCTTGATCTTCTTTCTCACCAGCTACCCGATCGTAAATAGCATTGATGGCCGTTCGTAAAGGTAAGATAAAGAAGCCTTTGTTATCACCAATCCATAGCAATCCCGCTTCGGTTTTCCCCATACCGGTGTTGGCAATGGCAATCATGTTTTCATCTTGATGGTCAAGACAGAAGTGTTGAAGCTCATTCCAACTGGCATCGGGGTTAGATCTTTTCCAATCAGCTAGGAGGTTGTTGTTTAAGCTGTCGATGAGAAAGTCGTTAGGATACTCAATTTCGTAACCTCCGCTTGCTGAAAAGTCACATTTATGGAGTAGACCTTTTAAGCGAATGGCTTCGGTGTCGTTTTTCTGCTTCAGTTCTTTAAGATCTTCAATCAGCCCCAGGCCTATTTTTTTGCCACCGAATTGATCAGCGAAAGCTTTGATTAGTTCTCTTTTCTTCCTAACCTCATCAAAGTTATTAGTATAATGGTGGTGATTCAAGACAGCATAGCATGTCCGATGATAATCTTCTAAACTTTCAAATTGGTCTTTATAAAGAAAGCAAAGGGATAACACATTATGTGCCACCTCTTTGCTATCATCGAATAGAAACCTCTTCAAAGAAGAGACTCTTTTTTGAAACTCATCGTTCATTTTTCCATAGTCATGATACTCACAACAAATCTTTAAGAGTTTGTAAATATGCGCATCTAAATAGCCTAGTTGCCAAAGTTTTTTAGCACACTTTAATAGATCATCGGCGTGTTCTCTTATAGTTATCTTTCGTTTTGCAAATTTTTTGTCTAATGGTAAGTCCATGATCTGAGCTCCTATTCTATTTTTCTACTTGCTTAATCAGCTTTTCAAAATCTGAGTTAATCACTTGTTTTGTATTGTAAATGTTGTATTCCTCATAAGCCTTTTCAGTCGCTTCATTTCTAGAAATCTTCCCCTTACCGTCCAAAATGTTAAACCTTCTAAAGGTTAGGAAAGCATTAATGGTTTCGTCAAAATCTTTCATGTAAAGAAGTTGTTCATCTTCAAGCAAGTCTTCAATGTAGTCAAAATAACCAGATATACTACGTTCTAATCGGCGAAGTTCCTTATCATCTAAGTAATTTTTTGCAGTAGAGACGTCGCTTTTAAGAATTCGACCATCTGGCGCTTTCTTCCATGTGGTGAGGCCCATGTTTTCTTTGGTATGATCTGCGCGCTCATAAATCAATTCTGCCGCTGTGGCTCCAGTAATGGCAAAGTGAAATTTATTTTGAACCATGGCATAAAAGTCCCTTGTCACTGGACTATTCTTATCATAGTCCGCACTGATTTCAGCAAAAATATCGGTGATTTGAAGCCAGATCCGTCGCTCACTTGTCCTGATAGAACGAACACGTTCTAATAATTCTTTAAAATAGTCTTCACCAAATACTTGCTCGCCTTGTTTCAAGCGTTCATCGTCCATAGCAAAACCTTTTGTCATATATTCTTTCAATACTTTTGTTGCCCATTGGCGGAATTTTGTTGCTTTAATAGAATTTACACGATAACCTACTGAAATAATGGCATCAAGATTGTAGAATTCGACTTGTCTCTTTATGTTTCTACTCCCCTCGTTTTGAACTATTTCCATTTTGGAAATAGTTGAATCCTCCTCCAGTTCTTGAACATCAAAGATATTCTTCAAATGTTTGTTAATCGCTGGTACTCCTACATCAAATAGCTCACTCATTGACTTTTGAGTCAACCAAATGGTTTCGTCTTTAATAACTGCATTTACCTTGTTTGTATCGTCTAGCTGATACAACTCATGGCGTAGATTCCCTAATTCCATCTTTACCTCCTAATTAAAGTCAACAATGACTTTTTGTTCTTTTCCGAAAAAAGCCCCCTCATCGTAGAAAATATCCTCCGCATCTTCTTCGATGAAATATTTAGATGCATAAATAACTTTTACTTTCGTAAATTCTCGATAGCCATTTTCTCGCGTATACGTCTTGTTAATCCAGTATTTCGTGCCTTTTGCTAACTTAACATCGCCATCGGCACTTCTAACCCTAATATCCTTATCCTTAACTAAATCAGCGTTTAAGTACGCAGAATATTCGCTTAGTATGGCATCTTCAACCTCATCTTTCAACGTCACAAATTCGCATTCAGTCACATCCACGAAGTCTTCACTTCGGCCAAGAGATTTCAAGTTGTAGATATTCTCTTTGATACAGGCCAGTGTTTCTTCCTCTGCTTTAACGTGGATGATGAGCTTTACTTCGTTCAAAATTTCGTAGTACTTTAATGAGGTGGTCAAGGATTGATACAGGGATATGGGTTGCTTATAGTTTTCCTGTTCGAAAGCTTTAACTGAATCGTTGATTTCTTTTTCTTTTGCTCTTATTTCTTTTTCACGCTCAGCAAGTCGAATAAATTCTTCTGAATTTTTATCAACGGATTTTTTCTTTTCGGCCAATGTTTTTTTACGCTTCTTAAACAGAGCCTGTACTTTCTTTAGACGCTCATTCTTAAAGACTTGAAGCTC